>Ga0214192_1000071_pt1 | contig 56827 bp, 45 predicted proteins | sample TroBogEpilimnion_44_FD_153030 | JGI IMG/M metagenome (GOLD analysis project Ga0214192, IMG submission 153030) | Freshwater microbial communities from Trout Bog Lake, WI - 29JUL2008 epilimnion | ecosystem: Environmental > Aquatic > Freshwater > Lake > Epilimnion/Euphotic zone | place: Trout Bog... | reverse complement strand
GTAGGTAGTGTTGAATATTTAAATTACCTCTATTTGTTAACAGTCGCTGATATTCGAGCAACTAATCCAGAGTTATGGAATTCTTGGAAAGATTATTTGCTGAAAGAACTTTATACGTCAACGTATAAAGCATTACGTCGTGGTTTGCAAAATCCATCAAAACTTGCTGATCGTGTCCTTGAAAATAAAAAAGAAGCTAAAGATGAGCTTTTGAAAAAGGGCTTGGATCTCGTTTGTATAGAGGAGGCTTGGCGCTATGTCAGTGATGATTATTTTTTACGCTACTCCGCTGACGAAATTGCTTGGCATACGGCTGCCATTATTTCTTTAAACCCAGTTGATTTGCCGCTGGTTTTGTTACGTCCCCATACTCAAAAAGGAAGTGCGGAAATTTTTGTCTATAGTCATAATGTCGGACCGATTTTTTCATTATGTACTGCGACGTTAGACAAATTGGGATTTACAATTCTAGATGCTCGAATTTTAACAACATTAGATAATTACGTTTTAAATAGTTTTCAGGTGCTTGAACAATCAGGTGAGCCTATTAAGGATGTCTGTCGTGGCGAGCATATTTGTGTTGCGTTACGTAATAACTTGTTACAACAAGTTGTTAAATCAGATAAAAATATTCACCGTCAATCTAGGCAAGCTAAGCATTTTCCGATCCCAACGAGTATTCAATTTCATGTCGATCCCCTTAATCGTCACACCATCATAGAATTGATTACGACAGATCATGCTGGGTTATTGTCAAAAATTAGCGAAGCTTTTGTTAATCAAGGAATAATTTTGCATAGTGCTAAAATTACAACTATTGGTAGTCGTGCAGAAGACATATTCTATGTAACTAATCAACAAAATCAATTGATTATTGATATTGATAAACAACAGCAAATAATAGATGAAATGCTTAAAAAATTGTTAGAAGATTAAAGAAGCAGAGTAAAATCTAGGACTTAATGCATGATGTGCAGACTTAACTAATTGCCAAAAAAGTACAATGATTTTGGATTAATTATGAGTTCTGAATGTAGCTTCTTGTTCTAAACAATTGAAAAATATTAGTAAGTTGTCGTTAAAAATTAATTTACCGTTAATGAACAAATTATTGTCTAAATTTTTTAATAATAAAAATAACTTTTTAAACAGCTATTTTAGTGTAATGAATTATGTTCTATTAAATTGAATAGATTATCTATTTTTGATGCTTATTTTTTAGGTATACTAGCTGAACATATATTATAAGCATTATCTGTGTAGGAATGATCTTCATTAGATGCTGGTGTCAATAGTATAGAAAAATTAACTTTTTTATTGAAACATTTTCTCAATTAATTTTTAGAAATCTTTTAGGAATAAGACATGAAAGTCACGGTATTTGGATCTGGTTATGTGGGTTTGGTGACAGGGGTTTGTTTGGCAGAAGTTGGTAATGATGTACTTTGTATGGATATTAATGAAGATAAAATTAATCAACTTAAGCAAGGTATCATTCCAATTTATGAACCAGGATTAGAAGAGTTAGTAAAATCAAACCAACAAGCAGGTCGGTTGACTTTTACGACAGATGTTCAACAAGCCGTTAATCATGGTGTTTTTCAATTTATTGCGGTAGGAACTCCTCCAGATGAAGATGGGGCGGCAGATTTACAATATGTTTTAGCAGTAGCCAAATTTATTGCTGAACATATGACGGATTATCGAATTATTGTTGATAAATCAACTGTGCCTGTAGGCACTGCTGATCGAGTTCGTGAAGTCGTTATTGCCACACAAAATGCCAGAGGCGTGTCAATTGACTTTGATGTCGTATCGAATCCGGAATTCTTGAAAGAAGGGGCGGCTATAGACGATTTTATGAAGCCGGATCGCATTATTGTCGGAACAGATAATCCTAGAACAGCCGAATTACTTAAAGCGTTATACGCACCATTTAATCGGAGTCATGAGCGAATTATCACGATGGATGTTCGTTCAGCTGAATTGACTAAATATGCAGCAAATGCAATGCTCGCAACTAAAATTAGTTTCATGAATGAACTAGCTAATTTAGCGGAGCTTGTTGGGGCAGATATTGAACAAGTTAGAAATGGTATTGGTTCAGATTCCCGTATCGGCTATTCATTTATTTATCCAGGTTGTGGTTATGGCGGATCTTGTTTTCCTAAAGATGTCAAAGCGTTGGAGCGTACAGCAAGACAAATGGGATATAACGCAGAATTATTGACTGCTGTAGAAAATGTAAACGATAGACAAAAACAAGTTTTATTTAATAAAGTTAATAATTTCTATGAAAACAATATTCAAGGAAAAACTTTTGCTTTATGGGGGCTTTCGTTTAAACCCAAAACTGACGATATGAGAGAAGCACCTAGTCGTGTTGTTTTGGAAGCACTAATTAATGCGGGGGCTAAAGTACAGGCTTTTGATCCAGAGGCGATGGATGAGGCGAAAAGGATCTATGGTAACGAGCCTAATTTACTTTTAATGGAAAATGCTGAAGATGCATTAGAAAATGCAGATGCTCTGATTGTGGTTACCGAATGGAAAAATTTTTGGAGCCCTGATTTTGATTTGATAAAAAGAAGATTGAAAGATGCAGTCATCTTTGACGGTAGAAACTTATATAACCCTGAGCGGCTTAAAAAATTAGGGATTACTTATTTTGGAATTGGTCGTTTACAATAAACATCACATTATTTTGTCGTTTATTGGAGTCATTTTTATTGGTTTAAAATGTAGCCGATATTAATAGATTTAATGTAGAAATTTGGGATACTTTAGACTTTTCTGTAATAAATATTGCGTAAAATATATGCTGATTTTTTAGATTGGTTCATAAAGAACATTCTTGTAAAAATAGAGCTGATTTTTGTTAGTTTCTGTTAGATAATAGAACGTTTTTAATTATAAGAATAACTACTAAGGTTAAATAAAAAATATGGAGAAACAGCATAGTTTTACGCGTGAAGAATTGCTTAAGTCTGGTAGGGGGGAACTCTACGGGCCAGAAAACGCGCAATTGCCGCTACCTAATATGCTTATGATGGATCGTATTACCTTGATTACCGATGAGGGTGGTCTATATGGTAAAGGTTTAATGACTGCTGAATTAGATATTAATCCTGACTTATGGTTTTTTGGTTGCCATTTTCTAGGTGATCCAGTTATGCCGGGTTGTTTGGGATTAGATGCTATGTGGCAGCTTGTTGGTTTTTATTTATGTTGGTTAGGTGGTGCAGGTAAAGGACGTGCGTTAGGTGTTGGCGAAGTAAAATTTACGGGTCAGGTATTGCCTACCGCAAAAAAAGTTACTTATCATGTTGATTTAAAACGTGTGATTATGCGTAAGCTAGTGATGGGCATTGCCGATGCTACCATGGAAGTTGACGGTAAAGTTATTTATGAAGCGACTGATTTAAGGGTCGGATTATTCACCTCAACAAAAGATTTTTAGAGGCTGACATGAAAAGAGTGGTAGTGACTGGATTAGGTATTGTTTCTAGTATAGGTAATAACCAGTCAGAAGTAATTGAATCCTTAAAAGAAGGGCGATCAGGGATAGTGTTTGCCAATGTTTATAAAGAACTTGGGTTTCGCAGTCAAATTCATGGTCCAATTAATATTGATATTGATTCCTTTGTTGATCGTAAAATAAAACGCTTTATGGGGGATGGCGCCGCTTTTAATTATATCGCTATGCAACAGGCTATAGAAGATTCAGGTTTAGAAGATCATGAGGTATCTCATGTCAGAACCGGACTTGTAATGGGCTCAGGTGGTCCGTCCACGTCTAATTTGGTTGAAGCAGCTGATATTCTTAGAGAAAAAGGCGTTAAACAGGTAGGGCCGTATCGTGTTCCAAGAGCAATGTCCAGTACTAATACTGCTTGTCTTGCAACGCCCTATAAAATCAAAGGTGTCAATTATTCAATCACTTCAGCCTGTGCCACAAGTGCCCATTGTATTGGACATGCTATGGAACTTATCCAGATGGGCAAACAAGATATTGTTTTTGCTGGAGGTGGAGAAGAAGTTCATTGGACAATGTCGGTTCTATTCGATGCTATGGGGGCAATGTCTTCTAAATATAATGATACACCAACAATTGCTTCTAGACCCTATGATGCAACTCGAGATGGCTTTGTTATCTCTGGTGGGGGCGGAGTATTGGTGATTGAAGAGTTGGAACATGCTAAAGCTAGGGGGGCAAAAATTTATGCTGAACTGGTAGGTTATGGTGCAACATCCGATGGTTATGATATGGTGCAGCCTTCCGGAGAAGGTGCTGTTCGTTGTATGCAACAAGCAATGGCAACAGTCCATGATAAAATAGACTACATAAATGCACATGGAACCAGTACTCCAGTCGGAGATACCAAAGAGTTGAGTGCTTTAAAAACAGTTTTTGAACATGATAGAATGCCTTGGATTAGTTCTACCAAATCATTAACAGGTCATGCGTTAGGTGCTGCAGGTGTTAATGAGGCTATTTATTCATTGTTAATGATGACAGGAAATTTTTTGAGTGCTTCAGCCAATATTAATCAGCTTGATCCGCTAGCAGAAGGAATGCCAATAGTATTCGAGCGTCAGGATAATGTTACGTTAAATACCTTGATGTCAAACAGTTTTGGTTTTGGTGGAACGAACGCAACTCTAATTTTTCAACGATATAATGGCTAAATTTTAATATTTAGTCATTTATATTTATATTATAGATTCTCTGACAATGTCAGATACACAGAAATCAAGAACTCAGTTTAACAAGCTCCAAAAGCGCCTACGTCATTATGTTGGTGATGCTATTGCCGATTATAAAATGATCCAAGAGGGCGATAAGGTCATGGTGTGTTTATCAGGAGGTAAAGACTCTTTTACCCTGCTAGATATTCTAATTAATTTACAAAAAACAGCGCCTGTAAAATTTGAATTGATAGCGGTTAATCTTGATCAAAAGCAACCAGGTTTTCCTGAGCATGTTTTACCCGCTTATCTTGAATCAATTGGTGTTCCGTATCATATTATCGAAAAAGATACTTATAGTGTCGTTAAGCGTGTTATTCCTGAAGGGCAAACTACTTGTGGCTTATGTTCTAGATTAAGAAGGGGAACATTATATGGTTATGCCGAAGCAAATAATGTTACTAAAATTGCTTTAGGACATCATCGTGACGACATTCTTGAAACTTTCTTTTTAAATATATTTTATGGAGGGAAGCTTAAAGCTATGCCCCCAAAATTATTGAGCGATGATAAAAAGAACATCGTTATTAGACCGTTAGCCTATTGTCGAGAAAAAGATATAGAACGTTTTGCTGTATTCAAGAATTTTCCGATAATTCCTTGTAATTTATGTGGTTCACAAGAAAACTTGCAAAGACAAGCGATGAAATTGATGCTAAAAAGCTGGGACAAACAATTTCCTGGACGCTTAGAAACAATTTTTACCAGCTTACAGAATATTGCGCCATCACAGCTTGCTGATACTAACTTATTTGACTTTAAAGGACTTGAGATATCTCTTAGGAATGAACAGCAGACTTCAGAGTCATTTGGAAATGATTTAGGGATTTTGGCCTACTAATTTAGATTTAAAATTCTTTATTTGGCGAACTCGAAAATATTATTGAACTTTGTTATTCATAATTAGTCATATTAAAGAGCGATCTTAAGTGACGCTCAATCAGTCGTTTTCCCCCTTTATCAAATCCGACTGATTTTATATGCCCCAGTGTTGGTTGTATGGCACTGGGGTTTTCTTTATAAATTGTCATCATTGATAATGGCTAGAATTATGAGTCCAATGAATCAATACCTAAATTAGCCAGTTCATCAGCTCTGTCATTACCTTTGTCGCCAGAGTGTCCCTTAATCCATTGCCACTCGATTTTATGATTGTTAATCGCCGTATCTAATCTACGCCATAAATCTTCATTTTTAACAGGTTGCTTATTAGCCGTTTTCCAGTTTCTTTTTTTCCAGTTAAACATCCATTCAGTGATACCTTTTAATACATAATTCGAATCGCATATTACAATTACTGAGCAAGGTTTAGTCAAAGATTCGAGTGCCTGTATTGCGGCCATGAGTTCCATGCGGTTATTAGTGGCCTGTTGCTCACCACCATAAATTTCTTTGGTTTTACCTTTATAAGTTAATATGGCACCCCATCCTCCGGGACCGGGATTACCTCGGCAAGCACCATCTGTGTAAATAACAACTTGCTCATTCATGATTGCGAATTTGTGTTGAGGTTCATGGAGCTAGCTAGTACAAAGCGTGCTGGCTCTGCGTTGATAATAGGCGTTAAAGGAATTGTATTATAACGGCGTTTAATGGCTTTTACTGCATAAGCGGTTGCTGATAATGAGCCAGAATGGTTAATCGATTTGCCTTGTTTGGACGTTACCGAATCTAAACCAAATTCTGAAATCATAATTACTTCAAAATTTAATAGTCTTAACCAGTCTAATGTTCTTGAGCGGCTGATGAAATGACCTTTCCATGAATCTGCCCATTTTTTATCCCAGATATATAGGTATCTGACCCACAAACTCCATGGATTAAAATTTATAATTAATATTAATCCTTCTGGTTTTAGAACACGCTCTATTTCTCTCATGGTTCTAAATCGATAAGCATCAAATTCAAGTAAGTGAGGTACTATTATCATGTCAATACTTTCACTTTTTAATGGCAAGCTATATGCTTTAGCTTGGATTTTTCTGACCTCGTTTGATCCTAAAGACTTAGCATCGAGTATTGTGTAATTTTTATAAAGTGTACAGTCAATAATTTCATTTTCCCATCCTAAACCGCCGATTTGTAAAATGGTTTGCTGACAACTAACAGTAATAGAACGCTGTAAATAATTGGCTTCAAGCTCTTTTAAAAGTTTACCTCGAGGAGTTTGATACCAGTCGAACAAAAAATTACGTTTCATTAATAGAGCTCAATAAATACAGGTTGATGATTTTTAACAAAAACACGTTATACTATAACACTGGTAATGTTTAACTATATTTTTAGGGTCAAGATGATGCATGTTAATTTTAACAGGCTGATCAATTTTTTATTAATTTTGCTATTTCTTATGACAGCAGGTTGTTCTGGAATTTCGAAATCTCCAGTTAGTTTAAGTGATCAGCCAATCGTCGATACCGCTGAGGCTGATGCAGACGATTATAAATTTCAATATCCACAACAGAACGGTCGTTCTCACTTAAAATTTAATAAAGAAAAGAAAAACAAATCATCCAACTCAGTGAATACAGTATGGGATAGGCTATTATCGCTTTATTCTCTACCGGATATTGAAAATGAGCGCATTGAAAGAGAAATTGACTGGTATCTAGAGCATCCAACTTCGTTGGCTATTATCCAACAACGTGCCGAACCCTATTTACATCATATACTTGATGAAATCCAAGCAAAAAATATTCCAGGTGAATTGGCGTTATTGCCTGTGGTAGAAAGCGCTTTTGTAGCTGATGCATATTCAAAAGCGGATGCTTCAGGATTATGGCAATTCGTTCCGTCAACAGGCGAAGAATACGGATTACAACAAAATGCTTGGTATGATGGTCGCCGTGATATTTATGCTTCAACTAAAGCAGCGACAACTTATTTGAAAGAGCTAAGTGAAACTTTTGACGGCGATTGGTTGTTAGCTTTGGCGTCCTATAATTGTGGTAAGGGGCGAGTTAAGCGATCCATTGAATTTAATCAGGATCGAAATCTGCCAACCGATTACTGGTCTTTAGATTTGCCACAAGAAACAGTAGATTATGTTCCTAAATTGCTAGCAGTGGCTAAAATTTTTGCTAATGCAGAGGAATACAACCTAAGACTACATCATATACCCAACAAGCCTTATTTTGAGGTGGTTGACATTAAGTCGCCTCTTGATTTGCGAAAAGCTGCTCAGTTGGCTAATACCCCCTATGATAAATTTTTAAAATTGAATCCTGGCTTTAATCGTTCCTGCACCGCCCCTCAAGGACCTCATCGATTATTAATTCCTGTTGATCAGGCATCAGAATTTAAAAAAAATCTAGCACAATTACCTTATCATGAGCGTGTAGATTTTAAGCAATTTTATCGTGATGAACGTGCATCTCAAAGTCAAGTTCAAATAGCGCTAGTAAATCAAAATGCTCGTAAGTCTATTGACATAAAGCGTGATGAAGGCAGTTTTTCAGACCGTTACAAAGTTCAGAGAGGAGAAACACTTGCATCCATTGCAGAAAAAAATCATACTTCCGTTGCCTTAATTCGTAGACTAAACAATCTGGTATATAACGGAGTTTATACCGGTATGGTTTTACAGATGCCTGTGAGTTTTGATAATCATGGCAATGCAAATAATAAAAAATTGGTAAGCAATCAATTTGATACCAAAATACCTAAAACAAATTTAGTACAGTCTAATCAGATTTACCAAGTTAAAAAAGGTGATACCTTCTGGAATATATCTCAACGTTTTTCTGTATCGCCTAAAGACTTAGCCGACTGGAATAAGGTTACCTTAAAAACAGCGTTGGTCCCTGGTCACAAGTTAAATATTAAGTCGGGCAATCATCAACAACTTGTTTCTGCATCGCCTTCAATTCGTTTAATCCACTATACCGTTACGGATGGCGATTCATTAGCAAAAATAGCGAAAAAATTTAATGTATCCGCTGATGATTTGCGCAAATCTAATCCTGGTTTATCTAATAAAGTTCGTGCTGGACAAAAGATAAAATTGATTGTTGACAATCAACCATCCACTTGAGTATGGCTATGATTTTTATTTTTAAGCACAAGTGCAATATTAATGGACTTTAATTTAGTTAGATGTATTACGTTGAAAATAGCTGTGTGACTGCATTTCAATCAATCTGGATACTGTGCGTTTGAATTCGAAAACACCATCACCTTCGACATAAATCTCATGGGCGGCCGTATCCGCACTACAAATTAATCTGATTTTATGTTCGTATAATATATCGATCAAAATCATCAAGCGCTTTGCTTCATTACGTTTTTCAGAAGATAATCTGGGAATTCCAGAAAAAATGAGGGTATTGAAGTTTTTGGCAATAGCTAAATAATCGGCAGCACCTAAAGGTTGTTCACATAGAGCTTCAAATGAGGATAGTGCAACATCTTGATGTACCGCTGATAATACAATTTTTCGTCCTGATACATGCAAAACGCCCGCTTTCATAATTGTAGATTCAGTTAATTCTGTAAAACGAGTTTTTATAAATTCGGTTTCATGACAATCGAGTGGGAAATAATAATTGTTTCTCTGCGATTGGTGATTCAATCGATAATCTATTTTAGCTCTCAGTTCAATAACTTGAGTCCAGTTATTGAGTGTCTTAACAAAAAATAAAAAATTTTCTCGCTGTAATCCCCCTTGATATAAGTCGTTTGGATGACGGTTAGAAGTAATGACAATAATAATTCCTAATTCAAAAAGTTTGCTAAATAATCGTCCAATAATCATTGCGTCTGCAATATCAGTAACATGAAATTCATCAAAACAAAGTACTGTAACTGATTCTTTGATATTTTTTGCCAGCGTAGCAATACTATCTCCTTGTTGTTCGTAGTTTTGGTGGATAAAAGCATGAACTTCTTGCATAAAGGTATTAAAGTGTACTCGACGTTTCGTTGTAAATGGACAAGCTTCGAAGAATAAAGACATTAACATTGATTTACCCCGTCCAACATCCCCAAAAATATAGATACTTTGACCTTTTTCGGGAGGATTAGAAAACAATTTTTCCATTCTTGTTTTTTGTTCGTATGCCAAGTTTTGGGATAATTTGTCCAAGAGTAACTGTAGTTGTTGTAAAACAACTGATTGTGCATCATCATATTGAATATGTTGTTGCTCTACTAATTCACGGTATTTTTTTTCAAGTAAACCAGATGAAGGAGTATTGATTTCTAATAATAAAGAAGTTGGATTTGGAAAAGTTTTTTTTAGCATGTCGTGGATGCAAAACAAAAGAGATTTGGATTAAACAAAATTTAATAGGTCTTAATTTAATTTTAAGGAAATATATTTAATGTATTGAAATGAATCAATACCGACGGATTGTCAAATTATGATCCTGTTTGTTGATTTATGGTTAACTTTAAAATCATTAGCTTAGCCTAATATTAAGCGATATTTATGGTACAATCTACAGTTTTTGCTCCACATTATTCGGAGTTATCTTTTTTATGATTAAACAGCGGACTTTAAAAAATACAATCAGGGCTACAGGCGTTGGTTTACATACCGGAGAGAAAGTTTACTTAACTTTGCGACCAGCAGAACCTAACACCGGTATAAGGTTTCGTAGGGTAGATCTGGCTGATCCAGTAATTATCGAAGCAACACCAGAAAACGTGGGCGAGACAACTTTGTCTACCACTTTAGTAGCTGATGGCGTGAAAATATCAACAATAGAACACTTACTTTCAGCGTTCGCTGGGTTAGGTATTGATAATGCAATCATTGATGTAAGTGCTCCAGAAGTGCCAATTATGGACGGTAGTGCAGGTCCATTTGTTTTTTTATTACAGTCTGCTGGTGTTCAAGAACAAGAGAGTCCAAAACATTATATTCGTATTAAGCGCAGCATCAGGGTTGATGAGGGTGATAAGTGGGCAGCTTTTAATCCATTTGATGGTTTTAAAGTCACTTTTACAATTGATTTTGAACATCCTGCTTTTGAAGAACATGTTAAAACTGCAACAATGGATTTTTCTTCAACGACTTTTGTAAAAGAAGTCAGTAGGGCTAGAACATTCGGTTTTATGAAGGATATCGATATGTTAAGACAAAATAATCTGGCTTTAGGTGGCAGTCTTGATAATGCAATCGTTGTTGATGATGATAAAATTCTAAACGAAGATGGTTTGCGTTGTGCTGATGAATTTGTTAAACATAAAATTCTTGATGCTATTGGTGATTTATATCTTTTAGGTCACAGTTTGATCGGTGAGTTTACGGGTCATAAATCTGGACATGGATTAAACAACAAGTTATTAAGGGCTTTGTTAGCGGATACTGATGCATGGGAAATGGTCACTTTTGATGAAGAAGCCGATGCCCCGATTTCTTTTATGCGTTCAGCAGAAGCCCCAAGATCGGCAGCTTGATGATTAGTTCTTAAGATTAACGAACTTGTTTCTTTAGCGTCGTATTAAGTTTTGTTAGAGCTAACCTTAATGGTTCATCTGATATGGTCATAATATCAATCTGCATACTCTCAATAGCTTCAATAGATGGCATTAATGGTTTGTTGGTAAGAGAGTTACCCGTAACGCCTGTTGGTTCACTGATAAGTTTAATCTTTAATGCTTTTAAAGGTCTGGCATGGGCTATTGTCAGATCATTTAATAATGTTTGTTGATAAAATCTTAACTGAGTTGCCCAGACAGCCGAGTCTGTGTAAATGATTAAGCAATGGTCTTTAATTAGCCCATGCATTGCATGCTGTGCTAAAGGTTTAGGTAGCACTGTCCTAATATTACGCAAAATATTTTTTTGATACTCAAGTTGATTCAGCAAACTATTAATGGTGCTGTTTTGGTAAGCCAATGGAGTTTCAAATGGATTTGTCTTTGATATTGCCATAAAAATTTCTGTGTAAATGATGGCTAAAAATTATGTTTTTCGGAATAGTTTTTTGTTAATCAGACATAATTAAAAAGTAGTCATTTAACTTCTGAAATAACATTCGATGAGGCTAATTATTGGTTTTGTTCATTTGCTTTTAATCTTTTGTTCAGGAGGATTTGCCTATTGGCGAATCCATCCTTTTTTGTTGACAGCTTTTAAGTATTTTGAACAATAATATTCGGGAATCGATTACTAAAATCTTTTCCTTTTAGAGCTAGTTTTGCAGCCGTTTTACGGGCAATTGAACGGTAAATTTGTGCAGACTTACTGTCAGGCTCCGCTATTACTGTTGGCTGTCCAGAATCAGCCTGTTCACGTATGCTTCTATCGAGTGGTAAAGCACCTAAAAAATCGATTTTGTTTGTTTCGGCCATAATAACCCCTCCGCCATTGCCGAAAATAGCTTCTTCGTGACCACATTGAGAACAAATATGCAAACTCATGTTTTCAATGATACCTAAGACGGGAACATTGACTTTAGCAAACATACTTAACCCTCTTTGGGCGTCAATTAGAGCAATGTCCTGAGGTGTTGTCACAATAATAGCGCCACTGACAGGAATTTGCTGGGCAAGAGTGAGCTGAATATCACCCGTTCCTGGTGGTAAATCGATTATTAAATAATCAAGCTCTGACCAATTCGTATCTCTAAGTAGTTGTTGCAAAGCATTGGTGGCCATGGGACCGCGCCATATCATGGCTTGTTCTGGAGGCACTAGATAGCCAATCGACATGGTTTGAATACCGTAAGCTATTTTGGGCATCATGGTTTTTTGATCAATACTATCAGGAGATCCATGTAAGCCTAACATGGTCGGTATGCTAGGCCCATAAATATCCGCATCTAAAATTCCCGTTTTGGCTCCTTCAGCAGCTAATGCCAAGGCTAAATTGACAGCTGTTGTTGATTTGCCTACCCCGCCTTTACCCGATGCAACAGCGATAATATTTTTAATGTGAGGATTTGGTTTTAATGCTTGTTGGACAGCGTGGGCAACAATCTTGATATCAATTTCGACGTTAATTGATGTTGCGTCAAGCAATGATTTAAGTAATTGTTCAACATCATGCTTTAACGAAGCAATAAACGTTTTTGCAGGATAGCCCAGTTCTAATTTTACATCAATCACACCATCTTCAATATTAATGGACTTAACGGATTTTGCTGTGACCAAATCAACATTATGATGAGGGTCTATAAATGTAGCCAGTATATTTTCAATATCCTTTTTTTCAATCGATGCCATGCAATACTCCTAAATAAATTTTAAAATGGATTTTTAATCAGGATATAAGGCAACTGTCTATTTATCAATCATTTTTAATAATGTTTTAGTTACTCAGGCTTATAATCTAACAGCGATCAATTTAACATTCTGGACATATTAAATTTCTATGTCAAAGCGGTTATTTATTCTATTTTATTTAAATAACAACAAAGTTCTTTGTCAGGTTATTTAAAGATATACTGATTGAGCAAGAAGTGTAATTTGATTGTAACTTGCCCAAGATATATTCTACAATTCGAGCAGGTTTAGGGCATACCTGCTGATATTTATGGTAAACCGATTTACTTAAATAACATATAAAAATAGTTTGGAGGAATAACATGTTTAAAATTCGTTCGCTCGTAACGGCAATTGGTTTTGTTTGCTCAATATCGACTGCTTTAGCTTGGGAGGCTTTGCCTAATTCGGCACCAGCTCCAGCCGAAAACCCAACGACTGCAGAAAAAGTAGAGTTAGGAAAAATGCTTTACCATGATCCACGGTTGTCATCTACAGGTACTGTCGCTTGTGCTTCCTGCCATAATACTATGCTGGGTGGAGAAGATAATCGCCCTAATTCGATGGGCGTCAACGGACAAACAGGCGGGCGTAGTGCGCCAACAGTCTGGAATTCAGCTTTTAATAGCGTTCAATTTTGGGATGGTAGAGCGGCTAGTCTAGAAGAACAGGCAGCGGGTCCAGTAACCAATCCAATTGAAATGGGTATGAAAAGCTGGGATGATGTTGTTGCTCGTCTACAATCGATAGAAGGTTATCAAACTGCTTTTGAAGCAGCTTTTGGCAAAGATGCAATCTCAAAAGAGAATGCGACTAAAGCAATTGCAGCCTACGAAAGAACGTTAATTACTCCAAACAGTGCATATGACAAGTATGTAAGTGGCGATAAGTCAGCGTTAACTGCACAACAGGTTCGCGGTATGGAAAAAGTAGCTGAACTAGGTTGTACTAGTTGCCATAGTGGACCCGCTTTCAATGGTCCTGGTGTTTTCCAAGCGTTTCCAGTTATTTCAAATCCATACTTTGAAGCACAATATCATTTCAGTAAAGACAAAGGTTTAGCTGAAGTCACTAAAAAGTCAGATGATGAACATTTGTGGAAAGTGCCTACATTACGTAATATTGCCCTGACTGCTCCTTATTTTCATAATGGTTCGGTAAAAACATTAGATGAAGCCGTTTTGATTATGGGTAAATTACAGTTAGGTAAAGATTTAACTAAAGACGAAATAGCCGATATAGTAGCCTTTTTAAACACATTAACTGGTCCTTTCCCAAAACAGGAAATGCCTGTATTGCCAGGTACGCCAGGAAAGACATTTAATTAAAAGAGCTATAAAAAATAGAGCGTTATCGGTTTTGATAAGATAGTTTACTCTGTAATCAATACTAATAAGGTAACGCTCTAGTCCGGTTGTCCAAATAAATTGATATATCAATTAAAAAACGTTCTCATTAAAGCGCTGCCATTTTTTGCCTGAGCTAGAATGGTTTCATCAAGTGGATATTTTTGACTAAATGTTTTAATGAAAGTTTGGCAATTATCGTTCGATTGTTGCTGACTGGCCTCCAGAACCCAGCGTAGTAACAACGCAGTGTTATAGCGGCTGAGTTCTTTTTCATGGGCTGTTTTGCTACCATAATTAGGTAAAGCATCACTACTAATGATTTTTTGTTGTTTTAATTTTTTAAGAATAATTCTTGGATCAATGAGTTGTGGTTTAAAACCGACGGGTAATTCAGCCATTCCAGGCTTAACACAGTTCAGTTCTGAACGTAAATAATGTGCTTGGTTATTTAATGCCTTATCTAATTTTGGAAAAATAACCGGTATTTTTCTAGCACTGTAAGCGATAACCTGTTTATTACCACCTGTGAGAATCAGGGTATGTAAGGCACTGCCAGCAAAACTGATGACAGTTTTATATTGTCTTAAAGTAGTAATTTGTTCGGCAAGGCTGTGTTGTTGAGGGTGAAAGATGGTTACCCCTTGATGCTGTAAGGCTTGTTCTATTAGGTCTTCTCCAATAATGACTCGACTATGTCCGGGAACCAGACGACTACGAGATAAAAATATTGCCTGATTTTTAAGTGCTGTATTGTGATGGTTAGTAAATAAATGCTGAATTTTATTTATGACTTGATAAACATGATAGGGATACTCAATTGCGGGTGCGGGCAACGTGACTTGATCTAAAAATAACGGTTCTTTGATGATACGAATGTGTTCTTCAACACCTAGCAATTTGAATAAGTCCATTGCAAATTCAGGCACGTAATCGGTTAAGGTCATCAGGATAATATGGTCAAATTGCTTTATTTCATCGGGCTTTAGTGACCATAAACGCGAGCAGGTTTCTATTAAGAAATGACCAAAGTGATAGTGACAGACACCTAAATAAAGGCTTTTTCCAGCTAGGCTCGGCGCAGAATTGGGTAGGGGTAAATGCCCATCACCGACAATGGTTTGTTGGCTGGTTATCAATCCAGAGAGAGGAATATATTGACCTGTTTTTGAATACAGTCCACCTTGCATTTGTAGTCTGTCGGTAGCCAGCGAGGTTAATGGCATGCATAGCATATCATTAAGTTGTAAAACTGAAGGTTGGCTGAGATCAATAGAACGCCGATTTAAACTCGCCAATATTTGGGTGAGAAAATCAGGCAATTTGTTCATCTGGTTTTAAGGCTGAAAATTGACCGAATTTTACCAATATAATGGGCATTAATAGTAGATTGAATAAAGTTGACGAGACTAAGCCACCGATAATAATAGTTGCCATCGGTCCCATAATTTCTTTTCCGGGGTTATCACTATCAAAAGCAATGGGCAGCATAGCCAGTGCGGTGACTAATGCGGTCATTAAAATGGAAGGCAGACGTTGTTGGGCACCGTGTACAGCGGTTGTAAGATTCCATAGATAACCTTCGTGGTCTACCAGATGACGGTAATGTGATAGTAGCATGATGGTATTTCGTACAGTAATGCCAAACAGGGTGATAAAGCCGACGATGGAACCCACTGATAAGCTAGCTCCGGTAACCAAAACAGCAATCATCCCGCCCATTAATGCAAAAGGTAAATTAGCAAGGGTTAAGAGAACATTGCGTAATTTACCAATAGCGATATAAATCAGCATTAATACTCCAGCAGTTGCCAATAAAGAATGCAAAATTAGTTCGCTTCTGGCTTTTGCTTGTTCTATTGCGGCACCAGTAAATTCAGGATAACTATTATTCGGAAAATAAACAGCTTTGTTGACCTTGTTTTGCAGTTCAGACATAAAACTATCGCTGTCTCTATCAAAAATATTGCAGGTAACCGTTTGCCGTCGCTGTGCACCTTGATGCAATATATTATAGCGACTATTGGTATACTTTATGGTGGCTACATCTCTTAGACTAATTAAATTTTCATTTTTGGTTCTTATTGGTAATTCACCAATGGATTCTGGACGTTCTCTGAGTTCTTGGGGAATAGTGACGGCTATGTTAATGGCTTTAATGCCTTGTAATTGCTTACCGATGACTTTGGTTTCAAAAGCTGCTTGTAAAGCATTGGCGATTTGTAACGGTTCAATACCAAACAGATTGAGTTGATCCAGATTTAATTGCACCTGAAGTAGTGGTGTGACAGGGGGTGAGCGTAACTGCACATCTTCGGCACCTTCAATATGACGCATGATAGCGGCCACCGCCTGCGCAGTGCTATCCAGTTCGCGCAGATCATTGCCATATATATTAACGACTACCGGAGAAGTATACCCAGAAATGGTTTCATCGACACGTTCTGTCAGAAAGGTATTGGCTTCTGACAAAATACCGGGGAAACTGTTTAAAAGGTTACGTATTTTTTCTAATACGGCTTGCTGCTGCTTTCCTGTTAATTTATTGAGCCTAACTTCATATTCACTGTAATGACTGCCGTAGGTGTCCGCCCCTCGTTCGGCGCGTCCAGCCCATTGGGATACCGATTGAACTCCATCAATTATCATCATTTGTTGGCTTAGCAGACTACCTATGCGGATAGACTCTTTTAAAGAAGTACCCGGTATACTGCTAGTATGCACGATATAATGACCTTCTCGTAATTCAGGGAGGAATTTGCTATCGGTTTGTGTGAGTGCGGCTATAGTAAATAAGCAGATTAAAAAACAACTGCTGAGGGTAATATAAAGATGTCGCGAAATTTTTGTTAAAAGTGTGTGGTAGATTGGAATCAGTTTTCTGATTAATGGCGGCTCTTCGCCCCCCGCCATTTTTTTGCTTAAAAGTAAATAACACAGCGCGGGCGTTAAGGTGAGGGCGACTATAAGAGACGTTAATATCGCCAGAATATAAGAATAACCCAACGGTGCAAATAAACGCCCTGCAACTCCGTTTAATGTTAATAGGGGTACAAAAACCAGTGCGACAATAAAACTGGCGTAAACGACTGAACTTCTGACTTCGAGTGAAGCTTGGTAGACAATCTCTGCAACGGGTTTAGGTTGAGCTGCTAATCGATTTTCGCGTAAGCGACGAAAGATATTTTCGGTATCTATAATGGCATCATCTACGACTTCTCCTAGAGCAATGGCGAGTCCGCCCAATACCATGATATTCAGGTTGACACCTGTTTCCAGCAAGACAATGACCGCGCCAATTAATGAGACTGGAATGGCTAAGGCTGAAATAAAAGCGGTGCGGATATTGTACAAAAAAGCATACAAAATAATGACTACGAACAGACCACCTATTAATAGGTGACTGGAAAGAACATGGTGCGAGCGTTCAATATAATCAGCAGGTCGGAATAAATTTGGGTAAAAGTTTATGCCAGCCTGTTTAAAAACAGGTTCAAGTTCTTTTAAGGTTTGTTCAACCTGCCTAGAAACTGACAACGTATTGGCTCCGTATTGACCGATAATCATCAAGACAATTCCAGGTTGACCCATAATTTGAGCTGCCCCGATGGGGGGTTCTGGAGCATAGCGGACGTTGGCGATTTCGCTGAGGGCAATGATCTGATTGCTATGCGGCGTGCGAATGGTCATTTTGGCGAATTGCTCGGGCGAATCTGGATAGCCAGATAGACGTAGAGTGAAACGCTGATTTTCGTTCTCAATGAAACCGCCACCCTGATGATTAGCGTTGGCGGTTACGGCAGCCGTCACATCATCAATAGACAAATTAAATTGACGTAATTTTATGGGATCAACCTGAATTTGTAATTGCTGGATATCGCCGCCAAAAACATTGACATCAGCAACCCCCATGACAGTCATTAACTTAGGTATGACGACCCAATCAACTAAACTGCGTAACGCCATCATCTTTTCACTGTTGTCTGTTAAACCGATAGTCAATACGGTAGCTGAAGATGATGACAATGGTATCAGTACAGGCGATAATTTATTGGGGAGTAACGCACTGATGCCCGCCAGTCGTTCACTAATCAATTGGCGGTTTCGATAAATTTCGCTTTGTTCAATAAAGGTTGCGGTAATAATCGACAATCCTTGAATGGATTCAGAACGAATCGCTTCTAGTCCAATAAGTCCACTGATAGCTGTTTCTAGTGGTTTGGTGACTAATATTTCGACTTGCTCTGCTGATAAGCCAGGGGATTCAGTTTGAATGATGACACGTTTTGGAGCAAATTCAGGAAAAATATCCAGACCAGCTTGACTAAAACGATAACCTCCATAGACTAAAATTAACAGAGCAAGGAAGATGATAATGCCATGAAAACGGATGGAAAAACGAACGAGGGTAGCAAGCATAAATGAGTTAGATAGGGTGGCAGACTGAAACGGTGTTATAAACCCTATAAACTAATTTTAATTGTTAAATTTGAGCTGTAAAAGTATGCACCCAAACCAGACTGTCCGGATTCCAAGTCATGCCGGCATGCATTTTCAGGATAATGGCACGATAACTCGCTAAATCTGGAAAACCTTCTGCTTGAGCTTCAATATCACTCATATCACCTAAACGTTCTCGTTTCAAATCAGTGATAACGTAAGTCTTGCCTTCTAAATTAAAAGTTTCTGCTGGCCAGCCATAAACGCCATTTCTGCGCTGCTGTGTTTTTGTTCCAGCTAACACGGCGGTTATCAATTTAGGATGTGTGACTAAACGGTCAATGGAGCAGGTTTTTTCAGGTAAATCGGTCATTAAAGTTCCAGCAGTCTAAATTAGGTATTATAAAGGTAAGAAGTTCCAATCATCGAGAATCAATTTGTACAGTATTTAACCAGTTGCTTACGTCAAAAATCGCTTGATGGCTCAAGTTAGCAAATGCAGTAACAGCACCTTTAGCATCTGCGTTTGGACTATTTTGTCTAAGCAAAAACTGTTTACTAATAATTCGCTGGTTATGATTGTTAGAGTATACCTGAACATTAAAGTGCATAACGACAGTGGCTTGTTGAGAACTAGTAAATTGTTGTTCAAAAGCTAACAGTTCTATGTCTAGAGGGTAAGCATAGCTTAAGCCACCTGATTGCAATCGTTCCTGAAATAATTCTGGTAGTGGTGCTAGCCATCGGTCTAAAGTATAAAATCTTACTTGAGTGGGTTGGTTATAGAGTAACCGATAATGAATTCGATAATCTCGTAACCATTCTGGCGCAGATACGGTAATCGTTGCCATAGGCTTGTTACTTACTTGAATCGGAAAACCGACAAGACCTAAATCATGTAGTGCTGGGGAATTAATTTGTTGGCTACAGGCACTAATGATTAAAAAAAATAAACCAATTAATTGCTTCATTTTGGCTCCTGATAGCCGGGTTCGCCCGGGGCTAATGATTTAGGTTGACCGGGTCCCAGTAACAGTGCTTGTGGGTCATTTTCGAGCAAATTGGCGACGCGCTTGATTTCGCCACTGGTCGCCTGTAAATCAGTCAGTAATTGATTAAGTTTAGGTATTGTTGTGGTAGCGAGTAACTCACTGGTTGCAGTACTGGTACTGGCAAAAGCGGTGGCTTGTTTGCTTAACGTTTGTGCTTCCTGACTTAATTTTCTTAATTCATTGGCGAGGTCATTAATATTTGCCAGCGTTTTATGGGTATCTTTGCTTAAATCAGGTACTTCCATTAATGCTATATCTACACTTTCTTCTAAACGGTGCAGTTTTTGGGTTAGATTTTTAATATCATTAAGAATCAAACTGATATTTTTTTCGTTTTCTACACTGAGTAATGAGCTTAATCTACTCATTAAATGATCGGCTTTTTTTAATATTTCTTCACCCGAGTTAAGTAATTTATCCGTTAAAGATGGCATGATTGGAATGCGGTAGTGAGGGTCATTTCCGGGGGGAATAGGTTGAGTTATTTTACCCGAATCTTCCAGTTCCAATTGAGTTAGACCAGTAACCCCTTTAATTTGCAATATAGCATAGACACCTTCAGTTAGGACAATATCCTGATCTACTGCGATGGGAATAAGTATAGTGCTGGAATCATCTGGATCAAACTGAATGCTGGTTACCTTACCTACGGCGATACCTCGAAAAAAGACGGTTGATTCGGGATTAAGACCAGAAACAGAGGCGTGTGTTGCAACTACATATTGATTACGATGCTTGTGAAAATGACCAATCCACAGTATGACAACAATAGTTGTCGTTATTAATCCAAACAGAAACAAACCGGTAAACAATGCGTGGTTATTTTTAGCCATGCTGATTCTCAGGGTAATCAAAGACGCGTTTGGCTCGCGTATTATGAAAAAATTGTTTAATAAATGGATGTGGGTAGCTTAAAACTGTAGCGAGCGAATCAAAAATGACTAATTGCCGATCAGCAAGCACGGCTACTTTAGTGCATAAATCTCGTAAGACGTCTAAGTCATGGGTGACCATGACAACAGTAAAGTATAACTGTTGATGCAATTCGGCTAATAAGTCCACAAATTCCTGACTAGCAATGGGATCAAGTCCTGCAGTGGGTTCATCCAGTAGTAATAAGCTAGGCTCTAAAATGAGTGCTCTAGCTAAAGCGACTCGTTTAATCATACCACCCGATAGCTCCGCTGGTTTCAAACGTGCATCGGCTGAATTTAATCCAACCATATTTAATTTCATAAATACCAGACGTTGCAGTAAATCACTTCCCTTAATGCCCATTTCTCGTAAGGGGAAGGCGATATTATCAAAAACATCTAGCGCACTAAACAAGGCACCTTTTTGAAAAAGTACCCCGAAAACCTGAGCGAATGCTTTAGGATTCTGTGAAGAATACTGGTTAAGTGCCTTTCCCATGATATAGATATTGCCTTTGCTGGGCAATTGTAACCCCATTATTTCCCGTAACAATGTTGTCTTACCGCAACCGGAAGCACCTACTAGACCTACAATTTCACCTTTAGCGATTTCCAGATTGATATCTTGGTGAATTATTTTGCGATTGCCTGCATCATCTGTAAATTGAGTCCATAGGTTTTCAATGCAAATAGCAGAATCTATTTTCATGTTGGCATTCCTATATTCATAAATAGGATAGCGAACAAGGCATCAGCCATAATAACAACGGTAATTGCAGCCACGACTGAATTAGTGGTTTCATTACCGAGACTTTCAGTATTAGGCTCTATTTTAAAACCAAAGTGGCAAGCAAGTAAGGCAATTAACAATCCGAAAGCAGCACTTTTACCTAATCCAATGAGAACATTGGCTAATGGAATAGCATCGGGTAATTTATTGATAAATTGCAAATAACTAATATCGAGAATACTTTGTGCAGACAGAATGCCACCGATTAATGCCGCAGCATCAGTCCAGATATTCAATAACGGCATGACAAGTGTTAAGGCTAAAACTTTTGGCAGAATGAGTCGTAATGACAGGGAAATACCCATAGCGGACAAAGCATCTAATTCTTCTGTAACGCACATGATACCAATTTGTGCGGTCATTGCAGAACCGGAACGACCAGCAACCAGAATGGCGGCCAGTAATGGTCCTAGTTCACGGATAATACTCATGCCTAGAATATTGATAATATAAATTTCCGCACCAAACATTTTGAGCTGTAGTGCAGATAAATAACTCAAAACAATACCGATAAGAAATCCTACTAATGCAGTAATGCCCAATGCCTTAACGCCAGCTTCGTAGATAGTGTTAGAAATATCTGCCCAAGGAATGGATTGCGGTCTAGTTATTAAATAGCCAGTATCTAAGACTAGCTGACCTAATAGTATAAATAACGTCATCACTTCTGATTTAAATTGCGCGATTTGTTTTTTTATGGCGCAGGTCAAGTGATTTAAAAATGATACTTGCTGTTCTTCATTGGGCAGAAGCTGCTGTTGCCAGCGTTCTAATAATTTTTGATGTTCTGGTTTGCCAGTGAAAAAAATAGGCTGTTGTTGTCCAAATACTTTCCAAATGAGCAGACCGGCAAAATTGTCTAGTAAGGTTATTTCAGTTATATCCCAATGCCACTGTAGAGCCTGATTATTTTTATTTAGCTGTTTTATTTGTTCTAAAACTTGAGGTGTTGCCAGTAAATTAGCTAAAGTCCAGCAACCGCTCAGTTTTATACTTATGCGACCATCTTCCTGAATAGATTTACACAATACGGGGGGCGTTAGAGAGTCAGTCATTCAACATTATTAATGTTTTCTAAATTATTAGTATCAATTTGTGGCCAAGCGTTCAGTACGGCTTTTACCACGGTGGCTAAGGGAATAGCAAAAAAGATGCCCCAGAATCCCCATAAACTACCGAAAAAGAGAATAGCGATAATAATGGCTACTGCATGCAAATTAACGGCTTCGGAAAATAATATAGGTGTTAACAGAATGCCATCCAGTATTTGAATGCTTGAATAAGCAATGAGGACATACATAAATTCATCGGCGTTTAAGTCCCATTGGAAGTAAGCAACAAAAAGCACAGGAATAGTCACTAATGTTGCGCCAATATAGGGAATTATCACCGATAAACCCATTAACACGGCTAATAACATAGCGTAATTGATACCGATGCTAATAAGTGTAATGTAGCTGACTAGCCAAACAATGACAACTTCTGAAATTTTGCCACGAATATAATTTGCAATTTGCACGTCAACTTCTTTCCAAACACTAACGGTTAAATTACTTTCTTTAGGAATAAACTTTAAAAACCAGTCAACAAATAATTTTTTATCTTTCAAGAAGAAAAAAACCATCATAGGCACTAGAAACAGATAAGTCAGAGTACTGACCAGGCCAACTACTGATGCAGCAGACAATGACAAAATGGTTTGTCCATAGGTTAGTAGCTCTCTTTGGGTAGATAGAATAATTTGTTGTATGCGATTTTCAGAAATGAACTGTGGATAAGTTTTAGGTAATCTTGAAATTTCGTGTTGCGCGCGATTAATAATGTCAGGAATGTGTTGGACTAGCTCCACTGTTTGTTGAGAAACAAGTGGAATTAAATAAAACAGTAAAAAACCAAGTCCGGTCATAAAACAGAAAAAGACCAGACAAACAGCTAATAATCTTGGTAGTCCAAGTTGTTCAGCTTTATTAACAATTCCCTCTAATAAATAAGCTAGAACAATTGATATAAACACGGGCATTAATGCACTGGATAAATAATAAATTAATCCAAAACACACTGAGATAATGACTACAAGCGAGACGACTTGGGTGTTTGGTAAGAACCGCTTGAGGCTATCTTTAAAAAAGGGTAAATAATTTAATTGGTTTTGATGGGTCATTACTATTTAGTGTGGTTTTATCGTTATATTCATTATGTTATATTCTACAACGATGTGACAGATTTTCGTTTAGGATGATTTTGAATTAGCTAAATCATCCCGTACAATACCAGAGACTCCACAATCAGGGTATAGATATGCAATATGATGTATTCAATGGTGATGCGGATGGTATTTGTGCTTTAGTACAGTTACATTTGGCGCAACCACGACAAGCGACACTGGTTACTGGAATAAAAAGGGATATTCAGTTGTTGGATCGCTTATCTGTTAGCAAAGATGATCAAGTCACTGTGCTTGATATATCTATGGAAAAAAATAGCACAGCCTTAAATCGAATTCTTGATCAAGGTGCACACGTTTTTTATGTTGACCATCATCAGTCCGGTATTATTCCCAACCACCCTAATCTTACTGCTATTATCGATACCGATGCTAATACCTGTACCAGTCTATTGGTCGATAACTATCTTGAGGGTAAGTTTCGAGCATGGGCGGTTACTGCGGCTTTTGGAGACAATCTAATTCAAAGTGCAGAACAGGCAGCTAAATCTTTAAATTTGTCAGAACAACAGTTACAAAAGCTTAATCAGTTAGGTATCTGTATCAACTATAATGGCTATGGCGGCAGTCTGGACGATTTATATTTTTCCCCCGATGAATTGTTTAATGAATTAGTACCTTATACATCTCCCTTTGATTTTATGGAAGATAATACCGATAGTTACCAACGCTTACTAACCGGTTATTCAGATGATATGGCGCAAGCATTGCTTATTAAGCCTGAGTACCATAGCAATGCAGTCGCTGTTTATATTTTGCCAGATATTGCTTGGGCTCGACGTATTAGTGGTGTTTTTGGTAATGAGTTAGCTAACCGAAATCCAAGTTGTGCACACGCTGTATTAAGTGTTAATAATACCGGTGATTATCAAATTAGTGTCCGAGCTCCGTTAATCAACAAGACTGGTGCTGATGAATTATGTTCATCTTTTCCTACGGGTGGCGGACGTAAGAGTGCGGCCGGAATTAATCATTTGCCTCTCGATCAATTATCAACTTTTATCACTGCTTTTGAACAAAAATACGGTTAGTGATGTCGAATGCATTTGCTTATACAGCCAAATTATTTTTAGATAACTGTTAGATGATTTTATTAGATTTTTATTATTTTACTTACTCGAATTCGATTCATGAATAAAACGACAAGAAGTTCAAATACTATTTGGCATCACGCTACGGTTGGTCGTGCAGATAGAGAAAAGTTACATAAACATAAAAGTGTTATTCTCTGGTTTACTGGTCTTTCAGGGTCAGGTAAATCAACTTTAGCCCATGCTGTTGAAGAATATTTACATAATCACGGTATTTCTACATTCGTTTTGGATGGTGATAATGTTCGACATGGTTTATGCAGTGATTTAAGTTTTAGTGATACTGATCGAGTGGAAAATATCCGCCGTATAGGTGAAGTTGCAAAATTGATTATTGAAGCGGGTGTTATTACCTTAACCGCATTTATTTCTCCTTTTAAATCTGACCGAAATTCAGCCAGAAATTTGGTACCGCACGGTGATTTCTTAGAAATTCACTGTAAATGTCCTATTGAGACCTGTGAACAAAGAGATGTCAAAGGGCTTTATAAAAAAGCCAGAGCAGGTGAAATCCCTTTTTTTACGGGTATAGATTCTCCCTATGAAGCACCTGAAAATCCAGAATTAGCGGTCGATACCCATAGCCAGACTTTGGAAGAAAGTGTTCTCTGTGTCATTAATTTGTTGAAAGATCGCGGTATCATTAGAGATCGTTAATAAACTGTTAGCCGGCAGCAAATTGTGGTATTAATGAGTCAATCTATGCGTTTTAAATTTATTGTTATTGCTCAAGTCTTTTGGTTGATGGCTTGTACAGAAGAAACGACTAGCAATAATATAAGCACAGCACCTTCAACTGTTATTAATATTTCAGGTGACAAGATAACTCAATTGCAGAGAGCGGCGGACAATGGTGATCCTGATGCCCAGTATAACCTTGCTTACCGTTATGAAAATGGTTTAGATGTACCTAAGGATGATGCTAAAGCACTTGAGTTATATGAAAAGGCTGCAGATCAAGGTCATTCTGAGGCAAGAAATCATTTGTACAATCAAACAAAATAGGGCAATAAATAAACGAAGGTAAAATAATGGCTATTCCACAGTTATACCGCACGTTAGCTTTAGTTGTTATTTTGCTGTTGCCCGCATGCACAAGTAGTGTTCGTCAAGCAACAACTGACACCATTGCAGAACAGGTCAAACAAACCTCAATGCCCGATAAGAGTGGCGTAGGGTGGCTTGCACCCGAGTTACATGAGAGCCAGTATCGTCCTTTATTTTTTGGTTATGATACGACTGATTATCGGCTTGCTGCTATTTCTGAGCCTTCTAGTAAAGCTGGACAGGCAATTTTACGTTTATGGATTGATGTAAATTATGGTGGTAATATCCGACATTATGATTTCGCTAAATTTTCGGATAAAACGGATTATCCGATCAATCATTACCTACATATCGCTGAACGCTGCCAATTGTTTAACAGTTTAATTGCATCCTGTTTGTATCATGATCAGTTGAGTTTTGATTTGACGCGTTCAGATCTAGAAAAAGCACGCTATAGTGGCTTAAAAGTATTTTTGGCGTCAGCTACCCAAACTTATCAGCAAATTGAGTTGCCGACTAATTATATACAAGGATTTTTAAAAGCCATTGATAAATAAGTGCAAAATTTGTTGACTATTAGTATTTCTCGTAAAGATAGCATATAACTATTGTTCTAGATCATCTACCTTCGTAAGTTGGGCGATAGCCAGCTTTGTTCGATGACCAATAATATTGGATAGAATTTCTTGTCCTATAACTAAAAAACCAAATCAGTTATTAAGTGATTAATGCGTACTCTGGTATGAGTATTGCCTTAATAAATATTAACGCCATAGCATGATTGCTAAATGGTTTTTTTAGATTGTTATTATTGCTCACACCAATCAGATTCATGGACAAAACGACAAGAAGTTCAAATACTATTTGGCATCATGCTACGGTTAGTCGGATACGTAGAGAAAGATTACATAAACATAAAAGCGTCATCATTTTGTTTACAGGACTTTCAGAGTCGGGTAAATCAACTTTAGCTTATGCTGTTGAAGAATATTTACATAATCATGGTATTTCAACATTAGTTTTGAACGGTGATAGTTTGCGACATGGTTTATGTCGAGACTTAAGTTTTAGTGAGCACGATCGGGTAGAAAATATACGCAGGATAAGTGAAGTAGCAAAATTGATCATAGATGCCGGTATTATAACGTTGGCAGGGTTTATCGATAGGAATGTTGCTAGAAATTTAGTACCGTACGGCGATTTTTTAGAGATTCATTGTAAAGTTTCGGTTGATGTATCTGAACAAAGATATTTCAAAGAACTATATAAAAAAAACAACGTGCCTGGAATCCCTTATTTTACCGATATAGACTCGCCCTATGCAGCACCTGAAAACCCTGAATTAGAAATTGATATTCATAGCCAAAGCTTGGAACAATGTGTTCTTTGTGTTATTAATTTTTTGAAAAAAAACGATATTATTTAGGTTGTTAATACAGGTATATGGGCATAAGACCTTATGATTTCTTGACTATCTGTCATCCAGCAAAGCATCTAGCCATATTTCTAGATCATTTATTTGCATAGGGCGGGCGATAGCGTAGCCTTGTCCGACATTACATCCCATATCGAGCAAAACTTGATAGTGTTCTTTTGTTTCGATACCCTCCGCGACTACTTTTCGTTCAAAAGCACTTGCTAAAGCAATGATTCCTTGAACGATAAAACGATCTTCTTTGCTTTCTAACATATTGATTACAAAAGATTGATCTATTTTCAGCACATCAACAGGTAATCGGCTTAAGTAAGATAAAGATGAGTAGCCAGTCCCGAAATCATCTAATGCAAACCCCACTCCAATTTGCCGACACGCTTCAATAATTTTATTGACCATTGAATAATCTTTAATAGCGACTGTTTCAAGTATTTCGATTTGCAGTTTTTTTGCAATGGTATTACCGTAAGACTTGAGTTGCTCAATTAAAAAGTTTGCAAAACCAGACGATTCCAAATGATAAGCAGAGATGTTGATACTGACTTCAATTGCAAGTCGGGTATTTTGCCAGATATTGATCTGTTTAAGAACGGTCGCAATAACCCAATTACCAATTTTTATATCAAGATCAGTATTTCTGACGGGATATAAAAATTCATCCGGCGCAAGCAGACCTCGTTCAGGATGGTTCCAGCGAATCAGGGCTTCTAGTCCGACTAATTGTTTGGTTTTTAGATTAATTTTAGGTTGATAGTAAAGTTCAAATTGATCATTATCCAGTGCATTTTGAATACTTCTTAATAGCAGATGATGTTGATGTAAACGGGATTCAAGTTCAGAATCATAGATATAACAGCAATTTTTACCTGATTGTTTAGCTATATACATCGCTTGGTCAGCATGGCGTAACAGTTTGTCTATGTCGATGTCATCGAATGGATAAAGACTGACGCCGATACTGGCACTGATGGTCAGTGGGTTATTATCTATAACAATGGCGGGTGTAATAGCGGCAAGTAGTCGTTGAACAGCGGTCAAACAGTTTTCTTTATTTTCTAGTTCCAGAAGTACAACAAATTCATCTCCCCCTAAACGGGCAACCGTATCACTACCACGTAAATTGAGGCTAATTCGTTTAGCAACTTCAATGAGTACTTGATCACCTATTTCATGTCCGAAGGTATCGTTGATGGCTTTGAAACCATCAAGATCAAGATAACAGATGGCAATAACCGATTGTTCACGGACTGATTTGGCAATGGCTTGCTTCATACGATCGGCAAGCAATACCCTGTTAGGTATGCCTGTTAGTGCGTCATAGTGAGCAATACGACTCAATTCAGCTTCATACTCTTTTAGAAAACTAATATCTGAAAAGACACCGACATAGCGTTGAATGTGACCATCATCATCGCTAATAGCTGATATTGATAATAATTCAGGAAATATATCGCCCGATTTACGTCGGTTCCATATTTCACCACGCCAGCGTTTTTTCTTTACGAGGCATTCCCACATTGAAGTATAAAATCGTTTATCTTGTCGACCTGAGCTGAGTAGTCTTGGGTTGCGCCCGATGACTTCTCGATGACTATAGCCGGTAATAGTCGTAAATGCAGGATTTACATTGATGATCGAATTATTGGCGTCAGTGATTACAATGGCTTCTTGACTATTTTCAAATACACTGGCTGTAATGCGAAGCTGTTCTTCACTGAGTTTACGGTCTGTAACATCATATTGAATACCATCCCATAAAATATTGCCATTACCTAACAACGTTGGATGTGCTTCAATGTGATGCCATGCAATACTCTTATTACGCTTTACTATGCGTCCTTCCCAGAATAGAGTGTTTAATGTCTGTTGAGATTCCCGCTTGAGACAAAGAAAACTTTCCAAATCATCTGCATGAATACAATCTAAAAATAGTTGCGAATTTTCTATTATTTCTTTTTCAGAGATTTCAAGTAATTTGCACCATTGCGGACTCACATAATTAAAATGAATAGTACCGTTTTTCAATTGTTTAACTTTATAAACACCAACAGGAATTTTTTGAACCAGTTCAGAATAATCTTTTAGACTGTTTTGGAGAGCCTGTTCTATACGTTTGCGTTCAGTAATGTTTTGCCACAAACCAACGAGCACTTTTTTATTAGAAAAATGGATTAAGCAAGAATTTATTTCAACGTTAATGATCTCTCCGTTTTTAGTTTTGTGATTATTTTCAAAACGGGTGAATAATTTTTGTTCTAGTTGATCGATCATTCCATTAACTTTTGTTCCATCCCAGTCCGCTTGAATGTCTGTAAGCTTAAGCTGTTTATATTCTTCGGAACTGTAACCGAGTGCTTGACAGGCAACCGGATTAGCTTGAATAAATTGCAGATTAGTAGGGTCAATGAGTTCAATAGCGATGGGTGACTGCTCAAAAATGGTTCTGAATAATTCTTCGCTTTCAGCTAGGGTATTCTGAGAGTTTTTTAGTGTAGTGATATTACGAGCAATAATAACGTTTCCAACAAGCTGTCTATTTTCATTAAAAAGTTCTTTTTTGAACACATCGAAAAAAAGTAGTTGCCCATCATTAAGACGAATAGTGTGCTCAGTTTGGTACAAACTTTCAGATATCAATGATGATTGATTCTCATGCTGTTGAAATTGTGAAAGAAGCTTGCTGTATTCAGGTGGAATTATTAATAGTAATTCGTCATCGTTCTTGCCTTGCCAAGTGATGTTTTGCAAGCCAAATAATTGCAAGGCTACAGAATTCGCTTCTAGCCACCGATTTTCAATGTCTTTGAAAAAAATAGGGTCTGGTATTGCATTGATTAAGGTGCGTAAAGACTCTTTTTTATATCGTAATTCAGTCGTTTTTTGTTCAATTAATTGTTCTAATTGTTGTTGGCTACGGCGTGTTTCCGTAATATCAACTAGAGTCCCGATAATAGCGGGTAATCCTTGATAATTGATTAGTCGCCCAAAGACTTCTACAGTTATTAGTGTTCCATCGCGTTTGCGTCCGTTGAAACTGTAACGGCAATAATTAATTTCTCCGTTTAAGCGTTGCTTAATATAATTGCTTACAATTTCTCTGGATTCGCTATCGACAATGGATAATGGGTATTGACCGATTATCTCTTCAGGAGAGGCATAGCCAAAAATTTCGGCAAATCCGATGTTGACATAACAGAAAACACCGTTTTGAATAATATAGTTGCCGACTAAAGACTGCTCTATCAATGCACGAAATTTAGATGTTTCTTCATCTAACCGTTTTTCCAATAATCTTTGATAATCCTTGAGTAGTTCTTCATGTTGTTTTTGTTCTGTAATATCTCTAACAATGCCTAGTAATCCAATCAACATACCCTGATTATCCTGCATGGGTATTTTTCGAATTTCTAATAACTTGGGCGGAACATTTTCATCAACGGTTACCCATTCTTCGATGACGGTGGTATAGCTGTTTTCTAAAGCTAGTTGATCGTGTTGACGAATGGCATGGGCGCGATCTGAATCAAAAATATCGTAATCAGTTTTACCGATAAGCGATAGATTTTCAATACCATAAAATTGCTTAAAGCAAGGATTGCCTGTCAAATAAAAACCTTGTAAGTCTTTTTGCCAGATACCGTCAGGGAGCGTATTGAGTAGGGTACTTAAAAATGAGCCTTCTTGAATAAGTTTGTCGTCAATTAACCGAAGTGTCATAGTCTGGGTTAAATCATGTTCACTGAGTAATCCCGCCAGATCACCATTAGCATCAGTCACCACCAGATGACGTATTTTAGCTGCCAGCATTTGTTCGGCAGCTTCATTAATGGATGCAGAAATGGGTATTGTTTTAACCGGCTTAGTCATGACTTCATTAAGAGTCACATTTACAGCTTGATGATTATTTGAGTAAAGCCGAACAATATCTCTTTCAGTAATAATACCAATAGGTTTTTGATCATCAATAATCACGACACAGCTATCACGGTGCGCATACATTAAATCCAGTGTATCCAGCAAATGTGCCTGTTTGGATAAACTAAATACCGAGCGACTCATGACAGCAGAAACTTGACGGCGTCCTGCTAATACAGAAAGATTAATGTGCTGACGAAAATCTGATTCGGTAATAATGCCGGTTAGTTGCTGATGTTCGTTAACGATGACCAGATGCCTGATGTTATTTCGCAAACAGACTTGATAACCATCTAGACACATCATGGATTCGGGTACAGTAATAACCGGAGTAGACATAATGTCGATAAGCAGTGTTTCTGGTGCTTTTCCGGACTGCATTGTCTGCAAAATATTGCTTTCTGTAATAATTCCGATGGGATACTGTTCGGAGTTTGTAATGACTACAGAAGATATTCGTTTGTCAGCCATGATACGTGCAGCTTGAGCAACGGTATCATGAGGTCTAAGACAGATAACCTTGCGTGAGGCAATGTCAATTAACTGCGTATGTTGTTGGATAGTGTCGATCAGGGTAGTATTATTGTTAATCATAATCGATCCAAGAATCACCTTGATTGTAAGGCAATCAACAGGTATTCTGCGAAATGCTATTGGCTTTAATTATTATAGCCTAGCAAAATTTATTTAACTCCAGAGTCGATATTACACGTTATTATTAATTGAATGGAAAGCATAATTTTTTTGATCAGTTTGGCTCTAGGTTCTATTTCCGGTGTGCTGGCAGGACTATTCGGTATCGGGGGTGGTTTAGTTATTGTTCCCATATTAGCAATGATTTTTAAAGCGTATGGATTTCCACTTGAAATCTTATTACTTATGTCTGTTGCTACGTCTCTGGCAACGATTATTTTGACATCAATTTCTTCAGTTGCAGCGCATCATCGTTTAGGGGCGGTAGATTGGTCAAAAGTTTTTAGATTAACGCCTGGCATTATTTTTGGTGCAGGTATGGGCGCTTTAATCGCTGAACGTATTCCAGCCGATGGCTTACGTTATCTGTTGATTCTATTTTTGTGTTATGTCGGGATTCAGATGGCTTGGCAGTTAAAGCCTAAAGCGGGTATTAAGCCGCCGAGTCGATGGCAAGATTATTGTATTTCGACGCTGATTGGTGTCATGTCATCCATTGTTGGTATCGGTGGAGGTACTTTAACTGTACCGTATTTGGTGCATGGACAAACGCCGATACAAAAAGCGGTGGCGATTGCGAGTGCTTGTGGTTTACCGATAGCGGTAGCGAGTTCAGTCAGTTACGCACTTTTGGGGAGTCACGCACAAGGTTTGCCTGAATGGAGTCTAGGTTATATTTATCTACCCGCTTTTTTGGGTATCGGCTTAAGTAGCATTTGCACTGCGCCATTAGGGGCTATATTGGCGCATAAACTACCAGCAAAACAGCTTAAGCGTTATTTTTCGCTACTTTTATTTATTATGGCTGCCAAGTTAATGTGGCATTAACTGATTAACTTATATTGAAAATAACGAATGTTTAAATGAGTAGAGTATTACTCAGGGGAAAAACAAAATTGTACGGTTATTTATAGCCCAAGGTTGATATCGAATCATGACAGATTCAAACAATTCGGAGTTTAAAAATATTTGTAGCCACTGATGAACAGCTTTATAGGGTGAATTTTGAAACCAGTGTGGATCAACGGCTGCAAATTGACGTACAAAAGGCAAAATAGCCGCATCTGCAAAAGAAAACTGATTGCTGCATAAATATTGGGTTTGTCGGAGTTGTTTTTCTAGCATACCCAAGAATTGTTCAGCCCGTTCCCGATAATAAAGTATCGTATGATCCGGATATCGATCAGCGTATTTATAACGGTCTAAAAAGTATTTAAATTTGCCATCATTATATTCAATTAACTCACTGCAACTAGATAACCGGATAGGCTCAAGCCAATTAAAAGGGTCATTCTGTGCTAATGCCCAAAACATAATCTCCAGACTTTCATCAATAACTGTATTATCAGCAAGATGTAACACAGGAACGGTGCCTTTAGTTGAGATTGTTAACAGTTGTTCAGGCTTGTTTCGTAATTCAATTTCTCTTAATTCAACTTTAATAGCACTAGCAGCTATTGCTAGTCGTGCTCTTATTGCATAAGGGCAACGACGGAAACTATATAAAATGGGATAATTAGCAGTCAAGAGCGTGACAGATTTTTGACTAAGATGACAAACACGTCCATGTGCTTGCTCATAATTCAAGTTAATTTATTGAACTAAATTCCATTTTCCTGTTTGTGGATTCATACAAGCACGTCGATTTTCTTGTACAGTTTGTCCATTTTTTAAAACCACAGTTTCTTGTAAATCCTGACAATTATGCTGAGTTTGTGGGTCAATCATTTGTTGACCAATCGGGTTTAGAGAAAAGTTGTTACCGGTTTGTGGATTGGACCATTGTTGAGTTTGACCAAATGCGCCTGATTGAACTAAGCCTCCCAATTGTTGCATACGAAATGACTGGTCTGCTGTCGATAGTTGTGAACCAATTTGTCCATTCATCACACTACCTGCCATATTCTGCAGGACTGAACCCAATAATGCACCTTCTAGCCCACCGCCCATTGCATTATTAGCTATTCCACCAATGCCATAAGCAGGATTGTTGTTAGTCATCATGCCACCCCCATTATTGGCACAACCATTTACTAATAAAATTACGGCGCAGACGGTCAGTTGTTTAAAAGTATTCAATAGATTATTCATGAATAAATCCCTCGGTTAAGTTTTATTATTATGGAGAGCAAAATAGCCATATGATCATTGCGAAAAGCTAATGATTGTATTCGACATGGAATTCTACGCTGATTATTAAGATTATCATTATTAATTGCTTATCTCTTTGCTTTGGCTGGCATAATTGATAACAATAAACAGAAAAAATTGTGCGCCAAAAATAAGATTAGCCATCAATAAATGAATAGGTTGTGCGACCGGAGGCATGCCTAATCGGTCTAAGCTAACGCCAGCAAGAATTGCAGTGATAACCAATCCAGTTAGCACAAAACCAGTCCGCATTAACAGACTATTTCTTGCGACTGATTGGTAAATCTTCCATACCAGCCATAAATTGGTAAACAAAATCACAGATGAAAAAGAGCGGTGAATATAAAAAATCACTGGAAAATCATCGCGCCAAAACTGGCGGTCAATATAACTGTGTTCATGAGCTATAAAATCAACTGTTTCGCGTATTTGTGTTCCCATCGCAACCTGTAACAAAGTCATAAACAGGGCAACCGTTAATACAGTTTTAAATTGACGAGGTAAAGTTTGGATGACTATTTTTTCGAGATTTTCTTTTTGAGAGCGGGCAATGGTATAAATTAATAAGGCGACGATAAATAGGGCTAACAGCATATGTAGCGTAATCATCAAAGGCTTTAAATTACTAGCGACTACAGAGGAACCTAACCAACCCTGAAAACCTACCAGAAAAACGCTACTTAAAGACAGATAAAAAATATTTTTATCTGTCCTAAGGAATATTCGAGAAGACCAAGCTGTTAATAAAATTAACAGTCCGGTGCTTGCACCAATCAATCGGTTGGTATATTCAGTCCAAGTTTTTACAGGATTAAACTCAGTGTTTTCATATCCGCGTTGCGCATAAATTTCATGGTAGTTAGCCGGTAATTGACTTTCTTGAGTAGGGGGTACCCATTGGCCAAAACAGGTTGGCCAGTCAGGACAACCCATACCGGCACCCGACGCACGGACAATACCACCGACCAATATAACAAAATACACCGCAAAAATGGTCAGTGTGCCTAAACGTCGAAAATGTAAAATTGCTTGATTATCCATGATTATTTATCAAAGTTATAAGATGGTTCGGATAGTCGGGTAAGTTAAATGAGTCGATATAGTTATCAACGGGCAAAACAGCAAGCAGATAAATAATTCCTTGATAGACAATCGCATTGATAATCTTACCGATTGATTGTCCACTGACATCTGCGATCACAGTATTAGCTGGAGGAGCATTATCTAATTTGCCACTCATACTAAATAATGCCCGTTTGGCTTTGCCCAAATAATGAGTTCGCGCGACAATTTCTTGCCCAGTATAACAACCTTTGTTGAAACTGATGGCTCCTAGTTTATCCAGATTGAGCATTTGCGGTATAAATTGTTCAGAGGTTGCTAGAGTTAACCAAGGTATGCCATTCATTATGTCCAGATAACGCCAGTGTGTTGAGTTTTTTGGCGTAAAACCATTGCTTACATGATCTGACCAGATTGTCTCAACATTTTCAACTTTTACTAATGACAAACGGCGATGATCGAAATGAATAGTTATGTGGTTAGTCTGTGTGGTTGCTCCCAGTTTTTGTGGTTCACTATGAGCTTCCAGCAAACCAATTAAACACCAATTCTCAAACTGATTAATTAATTGTACATCTGCCCGCAAAATATATTTTTGTAGCCGATTTTTGATGGTTTCCAGTAGTTCTGAGGGTAATAGTAATAAATAACCATCAACACTTTTGACTACAAGACAAGTACTAATGACTTTACCTTGCACATTACAAAATGCACCTAGACAACAGTTTTTTTCATTAATCTCATTAATATTACAAGTGATTTGTCCTTGTAAAAATGTTCCAGCCTGGGTTCCACAGACCGCTAAAACAGCTAAATGATTCAGTGCGAAAATTGCTTTGTCGTTGCTATCGGTAGTTTCTGGAAAAATGACCTCGTTATCGGTAATCGAGGCAGAATAATGGTTTTGTAGAAAAATTTTCCAGTTTATATTCATATCAGATAATTATGCGTATATTAAGTATAGAATTATAGCGCTCTTCTTATCATAGAGTTAATTGAGATTGTTTATACATACTGCCCCGCACACCAACCCGATGACCATGCCCACTGAAAATTATATCCCCCCAGCCAACCCGTAACATCAACCACTTCACCAATAAAATACAATTCAGGCAAATTTTTACAAGCCATTGTTTTAGAGGAAAGCTCATCACAATCAATCCCACCGATAGTGACTTCGGCAGTTCTATAACCTTCGGTTCCATTTGGTTTTATGGTCCATTGTTGTAGCTGTCTGGTAACGTACATTAAATGCTCATCAGAGCAATCGGCTAATGACTGGTTAAGCAGTGCTTCATTCAATAAACAGCCGAGTACACGCTTTGGTAAATAACTTTCTAAAATCGTTTTTAGGGTATTTTTTAGTTTTTGTTGTCGTTTCGCTTTTAATTCGTCAACTAAATCAATATCAGGTAATAAGTTAATGACGACGGCTTCACCTGGTAGCCAGTAAGATGAGATTTGCAAGATAGCGGGACCACTTAAGCCGCGATGGGTAAACAATAAATTTTCCCTGAATGATTGTCTGGAATTATTGATAATACAGGCAATAGCAATACCAGATAAAGGAGAAAAAATCTCTTTGTCATGAGGTTGTAAAGTGAACGGTACTAGTCCAGCTCGGGTCGGTAAGACATTGATCCCAAACTGTTCAGCAATTCTATAACCCAACGGTGTGGCTCCCATTTTGGGGATGGACAAGCCGCCTGTAGCGACCACTAATGATTGACAGCGATAATTTCCTTGCTGCGTATAGATTAAAAATAAAGCTTCCTTGTATTCAATAGTGTTAAGCGTAGTATCGAGCTGAATAGTTACTCCAACTTGATGACATTCCGACAGAAGCATGTTTAATATATCTTTAGAACTATTGTTACAAAACAATTGTCCGTGTTCTCTCTCATGGAAAGGAATTTGATAGCGTTCAACGAGAGCCAGAAAATCCCATTGATTGTAACGACTTAAAGCTGATTTACAGAAATGAGGGTTACTAGAAAGATAATTCTCTGGTTCAATACTGTAATTAGTAAAATTACAGCGCCCGCCACCAGACATTAATATTTTCTTTCCTGCTTTATTGGCATGATCCAGTACCATCACTTGTCGTCTGCGTTTAGCGGCTTCAATGGCACACATTAAACCAGATGCTCCTGCGCCAATAATAATTACATCAATTTCAGTCATGAATTTAGAAACTATTGTTAGTAGTAAAAATTATATTTGAAGCAATAAATTATGCATAATTAGTAAGGTTTATTGCGTAGAATTTTAAACTATTCGTCCTTAATTTTGACTAACTAATATAACTATAAGAAAAGAGGAGTCTAACATGTCTGAACATAATAACTATATCCGGTGGTTTAATGAATTAACTATTGATGATGTACCTTTAGTTGGTGGTAAAAATGCCTCATTAGGCGAAATGTATCGTGAATTGGAACCGCAGGGTATAAAAATTCCCAATGGTTTTGCGGTTACAGCTGAAGGTTATCGTTTTATGCTCGATAGTGCGAATGCATGGGATGCATTACATGAGGCTTTGGATGATCTTAACCCTGAAGATGTTGCTGATTTAGCTAAACGAGCGCGTAAAGCCCGCGAAATAGTTTATGCAGCACCTCTACCAAAGTTATTAGAAGTGCAGATTTTGAGCGCGTTTTCACAATTAAAACAACAGTATGGTGACGATTTAAGTGTTGCTGTTCGCAGTTCTGCTACCGCTGAAGATTTACCAACCGCCAGTTTTGCAGGACAACAGGATACATATCTTAATATTCGTGGCGAACAAACTTTACTGGAGGCGTGTAAACGTTGTTTTGCAAGTTTATTTACCGATAGAGCTATTCATTATCGGGTTGATCAAGGCTTCGATCATTTCAAACTGGCGTTATCAATAGGGATAATGAAAATGGTACGTTCAGACCTTAATGCCAGTGGTGTTATGTTTTCTTTAGATACAGAATCGGGTTTTAATGACGTAGTGTTTATTACTGGAGCTTATGGTTTAGGGGAAAACGTGGTTCAGGGGGCGGTTGATCCTGATGAATTTTATGTCCATAAATCGACTTTTGAGCAAGGCTATCGAGCGGTATTAAAGCGTACGCTGGGCGCTAAAAAAATTAAAATGGTCTATAGCGAAGGGAGCACACATGAGCCAACTCGAAATATTGCCACATCAAACGAAGAACGCGAACGATTTTGTCTAAATGATGACGATGTACTGACGTTAGCTGATTATGCGATCAAAATCGAAAAGCATTACAGTAAAAAAGCGGGTCATGCCCGACCTATGGATATGGAATGGGCGAAAGATGGTGTAGATGGTCAGCTTTATATTGTTCAAGCCCGTCCAGAAACAGTCGTTTCGCAGCGTAACGGGCTAGTATTAGAGCAGTACAGTTTAAACACCACAGCAAAGCCGCTTATTGTCGGTCATGCGGTTGGTAGTAAAGTAGCTACGGGCTATGCCAAAATTATTGAGCATGTCGATCAATTGGGGAGTTTTAAAGCGGGTGATGTACTGATTGCCGATATGACTACTCCAGATTGGGAACCCATTATGAAAATTGCATCGGCTATTGTCACTAATCGTGGTGGGCGTACTTGTCATGCAGCGATTATTGCCAGAGAGTTAGGGGTTCCTGCTGTGATTGGCTGTGATCATGCGACTACTGCGATTGCTAATAATTCACCGGTGACCGTTTCATGTGCCGAGGGTGATAATGGCAAGGTTTATCCTGGAATATTAGAGTTTACAGTAAACCAGACCAATCTGGCTGAATTGGCACGTCCAAAAACAAAAATCATGCTCAATATCGGCAATCCCGAATTGGCATTTAAAACCAGTTTTCTACCCAATGATGGCGTTGGACTAGCTCGCATGGAATTTATAATTACCGAATATATAAAAGCTCATCCGATGGCATTATTACATCCAGAGCGTGTTCAGGATGCGACAGAACTTGAGCAACTAAACGAATTAACACATCATTATGCAACGCCTTCAGACTTTTTTATCCAACGTTTATCGGAAGGTGTGGCAACGATAGCGGCGGCATTTTATCCTAAGCCAGTCGTGGTACGATTGTCAGATTTCAAAAGCAACGAATATGCAACTCTATTGGGAGGTCGCTGGTTTGAGTTTGACGAAGCTAATCCAATGATTGGTTTTAGAGGAGCTTCTCGATACAGTCATCCTGCTTACGCCGAAGGATTTGCTTTAGAATGTGCCGCTATGAAACGGGTAAGGGACGACATGGGGTTGACTAATGTTATCCTAATGATCCCGTTTTGTCGCCGCGTTGATGAAGCAAAACGTGTTCTGAATTATATGGCGGAACTTGGATTAAAACGCGGTGAGAATGGGTTGGAAGTTTATGTCATGTGTGAAATTCCTAATAATGTCATTCAGATTGATGCTTTTTCACAATGTTTTGACGGATTTTCTATTGGCTCTAATGATCTAACTCAATTAACACTGGGTGTTGATCGGGATTCTGAAATTTTGGCAGATGATTTTGATGAACGTGATGCGGGTGTGAAAGAAATGATTCGTTTGGCAGTAACAGGTGCGCATCGTAACCACCGCCATTGTGGCTTGTGTGGGCAGGCACCCTCAGATTATCCCGAAATGGCAGAATTTTTGGTCGAAACAGGGATTGATTCAATGAGTCTTAACCCTGACACTGTTTTAAAAACCACGCAACTGGTTTTAGTGACTGAGCAGCGTTTGGGTAGATAACAAACATATTCAAAGCAAAAAAATTAACTGAAGGATTAAGCGCAGTTAATTTTTGTTATCAAGCAGGATGATATCAATAATACGATGATATCGTCTTGTTTGCGATTAATGTAAATACTCAATTAAACCACTATGGTGGATTTACACTATCTGAATTAGGTTATTTAACCGCTCATATATTTTCTATTTTTCAACGCATTAATATTTTAAACCAAAATTATTTTTTATTTTGGCAAAAAAATTGCTATATATGAAATAAAGATTGAATGTTAGTTGTTTAAGTAATTATTAATTTGGCAGTGTGCGTTGGTAAACAGGTAAGACCTCATCCATAATAGTCAGTTAAAAATAATCTTTTGAACAATTAAAATTAATGCAATATTATTTTGATAAATTGGCTGTTATTTATGAAAATCAAGGTGATAGACTTATTTTCCAACAGCTGGCTGAACGCTTAGCTGTTCCTCTTTATGATTCGGTTAATGCGATTGGTAAAGAAAACTTTTTATTAAGCTGGCGTGCAGGCGAACTTCAGCTACTCGACCGCGAATTGATTACCAAGTGTGGTTTAACTGTTTCTGTAGAACCACGAAACGGCGAACAACGTTCTTGGCCGGCACCTAAACAGGGTGCATTAGCGCAAGCAATAGGTCGAAAAACAACGACGGTTGTAGATGCAACAGCCGGATGGGGACAAGATGGTTTAGCTATTTTTCGTATGGGTTATGAGGTTTTATTTATAGAACGATCACCAGTAATGGCTGAATTATTAATGGATGGTTTCAATCGCTTAGCGAATCAGAACTGGATTCAAAAGCGGCAGATTCAAGTTCCACAATTATTAACGGGTAATGCCATTGATTTGTTATCAACTTTGCCAGAGCAACCCGATTGTATTTATCTCGATCCTATGTTTCCTCCTAAACGGAAAAAATCAGCATTAGCAAAAAAATCTATGCAGGTACTTAGGGAATTATTAGGTGATGATATTGATAAAGAACAGTTGTTCGAGGTTGCTATTAAATCAGCGAAAAAGCGAGTAGTCGTAAAAAGTCCTGATGATGCGCCGCCATTAGGTGGTAAGCCGGATGTCAGTTTTCAAGGTAAATTATTACGTTATGATATTTATTTAGTCTCTTGATTTTTATACTTACTTCAGTAAGTAGCTTATAAGTTCAGTAGCTTTTAGTTATATAATTGAACTGTTTTATTTATAAATGCTCTATTTTCATAAACTTTAGATTTATAGCCAACTAAGTGGATTCATTATGCCTTTAGCCCCCGTTAATTTGACTGTTGCCAATGCGTTAGTTTTTGTTAAAACGTCTACTGCTCCATTCAATATTGTTGATACACAAGCTAATATTCAAGCAAATATAGCCAAACTGGCGACAATGGGTACACAGCTGGTGTCGATAGTCCAGCAAGATTCTACGAATTCGTATGGTTTTCCTATATCTGTTGCTAATGTGTTAGCTTTGGCTCCTAAAATGGTTGATTCGAAAAATCAACACGAAGTTTTTACCAATATTACTGACAATGCAGGCAATATTAGCTCCAATCTTGCTCAGTTACTGGTTTTGAATCAAACCGCCCAAATTACTAATTTTAACGTAGTCGATACGGCTGCTAATATTAATGCAAATCAGGCTAGTTTGTTTTCATTACGCGCTTTGTTAAATAGTTATATTCTTCCAGATGGAACGACTATTACCATTACTGCCAATACAGGAACATTATTGACGGTTAGCGCCACAGATGCCGTGAATTTTTTTAAGGAAGGTCTTACTGCTCCTATTCGTGTCCTTGATTCCGGTTCGGCTATTGCGAGCAATGCAGATGGCTTGGCAAAAATTGGCAAGCAACTGATTGTAGTGCAAGAAAACACAGGCAGTGAATTTACCTGGCAAATAAATGTTAATGATGTCTTAGCGTTGGCTGCTAAAACTCAAGATTCATTCGGTAATCCTGAGATTTTTAGTAATGTTATTGATTCGGCTCAGAACGTTGCCGCTAATGTCACTTCATTACTCAAATTATCCAGTCAAATTCCCAATGTCATAGTTAATGATAATGTTACTAATATTTTGGCTAATGCTGCAGTATTGACTAAGTTAGGAGCTGAATTGGCGATTACAGTAACGGATACAGTGGCAAATATTAATGCCAATCAGAGTAACTTGCTCGCTCTCAAAGGCGCTCTTAACAAATTTATCTTGCCTGATGGTACTGTACTTTCGGTTTCTTCTACAGATGGAACCTCTGCAACCATTAATGCTGCAGATGCCATCAAATTTGTTAATGAAAAATTAACAGCACCTATTCATATTGCTGATTATAACTACAATATTGCTAATAATGCTCATGCACTGGCGTTGATTGGCAATCAAATTACTTTAATACAGGATATCTCAGGATATAACAATTTTAAGTGGCCGATTAAAGCAGCTGATGTGGTTATTTTGGCTCCCAAAATGGTCGACTTACAAGGTCATTCTATTACTTTTAGTGATATAGCGGATACTGCTAAAAATATTGCAGATAATTCGAGTGCATTGCTTAAATTAAGTACTCAAGTGGCTTCAATTTTTGTTACTGATACGGCCAATAATGTTGTGACCAATGCTAATGCATTGGCAACATTAAACTCAAAGTTGATCATTACCATCAATGACAAAGCGACTAATGTTGCTGCTAATGAAGCCGCTTTACTTAAATTAGGTAGCTCATTAGTTGCCATTAAAATCAATGACACGGCTGCAAACATTGCAACGAGTATTGCAGCGTTATTGCCACTCAGTGCTGCTCTGACGGTTACAGTAACGGATACCGTTAAAGCTATAAATGCCAGTCAATCAGCTCTGCTTAGCCTTAAAGGCGCGCTTAAATCACTGGTTTTACCTGATGGCACCAGTATTTCTATTATTTCTACAGATGGTAAATCGGTTACATTAGCGGCCAATGACGCAGTCAATTTTGCGAAAGAAGGACTAACAACCCCCATTAATGTTACTGATGAAAGTTATTTTATTGCTAATAATGCACATGCATTAGCTAAAATGGGTACTCAATTGGTTTCCATACAAGATACTGAGACAAATCCGATTAGTTACGCAATCAGTGTTGCTGATGTACTTGCTTTAGCCCCAAAAATTGTTAATGCCAATGGTAAACCTGAAATTTTCAATAACGTGTCCTCCTCCGTCGATACAGCGGCTAATGTAGCTGCCAATGCAACTGGATTATTGAAAATATCCAGTCAGATTGGGACTATTTATGTCGTTGATACGGCTAGTAGCGTAGCTACCAATTCGGCGGGACTGGTAAAATTGGGTAACAAAGTTTCGGTAACAGTGAGTGACAGTGCTCAAAATTTACTTGCCAATATAACGGGATTGAATAAGCTGGGTGCTGTGCTTGCGGTAACGGTCGTTGATACGTTTCAAAATATCAACTCAAATTTTACTAAGCTGCATGCTTTAGGTACTCAATTAAAAGCATTGAGTTTACCGGATGGTAATCTAATCACTATTTTGTCTACTGATGGTTCATCAGTTACTCTGGATACTATTAACGCAGTTAATTTTGGGCAGGAAGGTTTGAATGCTCCGATTCATATCATAGATAACGGTGCAGGCATTGTTGCCGAGGTTTCAGCACTCGTTAAACTGGGTAAGCAGGTGGTGTCAGTTCAGGATAGCAACGAAACGGTTTTTGGATATTCACTTACTGTGGCTCAAGCACTTTATTTAGCACCTAAAATTATCAACTCAGTGGGTAAAGCTGAAATTTTTAGTAACATTACTGATACCGCTGCTACTATTAAAACTAATTTGACCGCATTGCTTAATTTGGGTAATCAAGTAGTATCGGTGACGGCGACAGGTACAGTCAAAGATATGGTAACTAATGTAACGTCATTAATTCAGTTGCAACAACATCTTCCATTATCAGTCACTATTGCTGATTCAGCCGCCAATATTAATGCCAATCAAGCAAAATTACTGACTCTTGGTAACGCATTAAAGACTTTGATTATGCCTGATCAATTTATTCAGATCCAAATATTGTCTGCTGATGCCACTTCAATGACTATGACGGCAATCAACGCCATCAATTTTGCTTATGAGGGGTTGACCATACCTGTTCATGTAAAAGATACCAGTGCAAACCTTGCTTTGGGAGCTGATGCGTTGGCAAAGATAGGCTCGCAATTACTTTCTATACAAAATACTGACGGTAGTGCAATTACCGGCAATTTTATTAGTGTCGCTGATGTGCTTGCTTTAGCTAATAAAACATTTGACGTAAACGGTAAGCTGGTTGTTTTTACATACGTGACGGATAGCGCAGCTAATATACTTACCAACCAAACTGCATTAATTAATTTAGGAAAACAGATTAGTAACGTAGCTTTTACTGATACGGTTGCTAATGTGATTACCGATATTGGTAAATTGCAGTCATTGTCTGGAAAACTGGCAATTACAGTGAGTGATAGCAGTCAGAATATAGTGAATAAACTGGGAGCTTTACAAGCACTCAATACATCAATTACTAATATCACAATAACAGATGCTGTTATACCAACATTAATTATTAATGCCGGTCAATATGCTCAAGATAGTCTTATTTTAGCTAAAATAACTACACCTTATAACTTGACCATTACCGGTGAAACAGCCGCAAATGTCGTAAATGATTTAAACAATTCGCATGTTACAACGATAACAATAACCGATACGGCTGCACATCTTGTTGCCAATATAGATGCTTTACAAAATATTTCAGCGAAACTTGGTGGTATAAATTTAAGTGACGCAGGAGCTCCAATACTGGCTTTGACAGCTAGTCAATATGCACATGATAGCAGTACGCTTGCTAAAATTAGCACCCCCTATAATTTGACTATCAGTGGTGAAACAGCCGCTAATGTCAGTGTTGATTTGAGTAATAAGCATGTAATCAACATTGCTGTTGCCGATTCAGTGGCGCAAATTTCAGCTAATTTGACGAGCTTGGAAAGTCAGTTGAGTAAAATATCAGCAATAACCTTAACTGATGCAAGTTCGCCGAATTTGCCAGTATTATCCTTGAGTGGTTCGCAATTCGCTGCTGATATTGGCGTAGTGAATGCCATTCAAACGCCTTATTTATTGTCGATTAAAGATTCTATTACCAATATTACTGCGGCTGCTTTAGGTACAATTAATAACAGTAATGTACATATTGAACTGATGCCCACAGTTTTCGATGCTACGCTGATTAAATTTGCGCCAATTACTGATATCAATTTGTCTTTAATTAATCTGACTGGAGATATAATCAACGAAAAAGTTTATCAAACGACAGGTACAGAGCTAGATATTATTAATAACGGAAAAGTTGTTGAACAACTCATCTTTGTTAACGATACCGAGGCTCAATTACAAATTTTAGGAGTCGATCCTTCAATTATTCATCTTATTTGATAGTAAAGTAAGTTTCATAGCACATAAAAATCCATTTGCCTTTTCGTACCTCCGATTAGGTAATGGTTTTTGCTTTAATAAGTTATAATATAACGTAAAATATTAAAGTAATTGATTATGCAAACAAAACAAGCTGTTGATCAAAGTTTACAAGCTTCGAATGCTCACGATCACCGACAGTGCGTTACTGATGCTATAACTATAGCAGAGCAGTTATGTATCGAACGAGGTGTTCAATTAACGACCATTCGTCAGCAGGTACTCGAATTAATTTGGGAAAGTCATAAAGCAGTTAAAGCTTATGAATTACTGGATCGTTTAAAACCATTAAAAAATGCAGCTAAGCCAGTGACTATTTATCGGGCCTTGGATTTTCTTATTAGTCAAGGTCTGGTCCATCGAGTAGAAAGCCTTAATGCTTTTATTGGTTGTCGTTGTTCAAGATTTCAACATGAGCAACTATTGTTAATTTGTAAACAATGTCATGTTGTTGAAGAACGAATGCCAGAAAAAATGTTACAAGCTTTATCTCAGGAATTACAAGAAGCCGAATTTACCGCTCATAGTAAAGCGATTGAAATTCATGGTATATGTCATCATTGTGCTAATTTAAAAAGCCCTTCGGTTATTCTCGATTAATCCAGTTCTTACAAATTGTCATTAAATATTAATACTGATATGTTATAACATAACATAATTAGTTGTTATTATTCTCTGTATTAATATTCGAAAATGAGAAAATTTTTTATCCCAATAGTTTTGACTCTCGGCTATGTTAACCCAACTTTAGTGTTAGCTGAGGATGCAATACAAGAATTGGATGAAACCATTGTTACGGCGCCGTCACAGGAAAACTCTCCTGATTTTGGAGTGCCTGTTACTGTTTTAAGTGATGACGAATTACGCATGAAAGTCAGTCACAGTATCGGAGAAACCCTAAAGAATGAACTTGGTATAACCAGTCAATCATTTGGTCCTGGTGTGGGTACTCCGGTTATTCGTGGACAAAGTGGTCCGCGTGTTAAAGTGCTGGCTAATGGTATTGGTAGCAATGATGTTTCGCAGTTAAGCCCCGATCATGCAACCAGTATTGAGCCTTTATTGGCTGATCGCATTGAAGTGTTACGTGGACCTTCGACCTTGCTTTACGGTAGCGGGGCAATGGGTGGCGTAGTGAATGTCATTGACAGTCGAATTCCTGGGTTTAAGCCAGAGCAATTATTGGGCGGGGCATTCGAGCAGCGTTTTGATTCGGTGTCTGATGAAACCAGTACTGCATTGAAGACAGAAGGCGGTAAAGACCACTTTGCCTATCACCTAGATGGCTTTTTTCGAGATCGTAGTAATATGGCTATTGGTGGTCAAGCTATTGATGCGCCCGCTGCACAAGCAATTGACTCATCCTTGAATATTATACAGAACAGTCATGGAGTTATTCCAAATACTTATGCACACACCCTTAATGGTTCAGCCGGTATGTCATGGGTTGGGGATCCTGGATTTGCCGGTGTCGCCATTAATCGTTTAGAAAACAACTACGGTATTGCTCCTAATGGTAGTGGAGGGGCAAATGTACGTATTGATTTAAAGCAAACCAAGTACGATTTTAAAAGTGAGCTAGATAAGCCATTTACTTTTGCCGATGCCTTACGGATGAAATTAGGGTATACAGATTATCAACATACAGAACTCGATAATGGTAATCCGGGTACTGCGTTTACCAATAAAACCTACGAAGGACGCATAGAACTGGCTCATAAACCAATGGGTCTTTGGCATGGCATGTTTGGTTTACAGACCATAGCCAGCAATTTTTCGGCGTTTGATTATACCGGTGCCAAGACAATTGTGCCCACTTCACTCATTAATAGTTATGGTGTTTTTGCCGTGGAATCGCTCGAAAAAGGCCATGTTACTTATCAGTTGGGGGCGAGAGTAGAAGAAAGTTCCATCAATCCCCAATCAGGTAGCAATTATATAGCACCTAATGGTGCCCAAATCAGTTCTTCGTATGGATATACACCGATAAGCTTATCAGTATCCAGTTTGTGGAAAGTTAATGATAAAAATAGCCTGAATTTGGGGATAACCCGATCTCAGCGGGCACCGCAAGTTCAGGAATTGCTATCACATGGCTTCCATGATGCGACTCGCAGTTTTGAAGAAGGTGACCCTAATTTACAAATGGAAACATCATACAATCTGGATTTAGGTTATCGTTTTAAAAACGATTGGTTACGAGCAGAATTAGATTTATTTCATAATTGGGCTAATAACTATATTTATCAGCAGCGTACGGGGCAATTTGTGCTTCAGGATAGTCTGGGTAATGCGCAACCTTGTGCAACCAGTGCCAATTGTACAGCGGTGGTACAAAGCCGACAGGCAGATGCCATTTTTAAAGGATTTGAAGGAAAACTGGTATTTCCTTTAATGGAAAATCATCATGGGTTAGTTGATTTTACGTTATTCAGCGATTATACGCGCGGTCAATTTGTTAATGGAGGTGACGTGCCGAGGATGCCGCCGTTACGTTATGGTTTTCAGTTCGACTACTCCAAAGAAAATTGGGCGAGTAATTTACGTTTGACACGAGGAGAAGCGCAGCCTTATGCGGGCAGCTTTGATACAGCGACTCAGGGTTATGTGCTGCTTAATATGACAACCCAATATCAAATCAAGCAGTTTCATGCGGTTGATGTAGTATTGTTTGCCAAAGCTAATAATTTGTTGAATGAAAATATTCGTAATTCAACGTCTTATTTGCGTAATTTTGCACCAGAACCAGGGCGTGGTGCAGAAGTCGGCATACGTATGAATTTTTAAGCTAGTTCCAGCATTTTTTGCGCATCCTTTACCGCATCGGCGACACTCCAATACAATTTATTGTTGAATTGTTTATCGGCAATTTTTAATAACAGTTGCCTGATAGGGTCTTTTACGCGAGCAAGAAGCAATATTTGTTGATGTGCAGCCAAATCATCAGCCAGTTCAATCAGGCTTTCAGCTGAAGTACTATCAAGGTCAGCACTTTCTTCAAGACTAATAATCAAAAAGCGGATATCGTCACGATTTTTTAAATAGCGATGACTTTCACTAATAATACCTTCAACGCTGGCAAAAAATAAAGGCTCTTCAGGGCGAACAATCAGTAAATGCGCATGGGTTAGGGCATTGGGGTGATTTTTTCTATCGACATAATCGCGTGAATGATCCAGTTCGCCTAGCTCTCTAACGGAAGGGTTACTAAAAGCACGAATAGCTGAAGCCAATGATAAACCAATCGCTATTAGCATACCGTGTAACACGCCGAAAGCTAAAACAGCCAAGATGGCTGCCAGTGCCAGATATTGATCACGATTCATGCGCCAGAGATAAATAATAGGCTTGGGGTTTAATGCATGGCTTAACGCATTAATAACCGCAGCGGCAATAATAGCTTCTGGAATGAGCGCAATCCACTGCGGTGCAAAGACAACCATTAACAATAACAGAATGGCCGCTATTATCCCGGCAAGTTTACTTTTAGCGCCGGCCTGTTCGTTGGCTGAACTGACAGAAAATCCCGCACCTACAGGCATTCCTTGCAATAAACCAGAAAGCAGATTGGCTGTACCTAGTGCTAACAATTCGCGGTTAGGTTCTACAACGTTACCATGATTAAGTGAAATACTGCGAATACTACCCCAAGATTCTGCAACAATAATAATTAATAAACCACAGGCTAACTCAGCTAATTGTAGCCATTTGTTAGGTGATAACTGAGGTAGATTTAATGCAGGTTGATGAATGTTTATCTGACCGACAATAGCAATATGGTAATCAGTCAAATTAAGCCATTTGCTTAAACAAATGCCCATTATCAGCACCAAAAATGCCCCCGGAATATTACGCCAGCGTTTTAGTAGCATTAACAAAATGAGAGCACTAATGCCAACCGTTGTGTTCCAGAAAGCCACTTCATTAGCATGGGTTGCTAATTCAATGACTATTCTCAAAGGATCAGACTCATGCACATCAATACCCAAGATGATAGGTAGTTGACGAATAATAATGGTTATTGCCAAGGCAAATGAAAAACCATGTAAAACGGGGCGAGAAACAAAAGCGGACAGTCGCCCTAAACCAGCTTTGGCAAAAATCAACAAACCAATGCCTGTTAAAATCACTAACGCAAAGCCTAAACTAGCGGCGTTATCTTTATCGAAAGGGTGTAAAGAAAGCACCACAGCAGCCATTAACGCAGCAGCCGATGAGGTCGGTGCGACAATAGCAAATTGACTGCCTCCTAAACTGGCATAACACAATAAACCAACCAGTATTCCTATAATGGCATGTTGAATAGGTAAATGAGCAATAGCCGCATAGGCAACGGCTTCTGGCAATAGAATACTGGCGACAGACAAACCGGCGACAATATCAGCTATTAAAAAGGTTTGACGTGGTAGCACTCTATTATTAATCACTAGATTATTTTACAGTGAATGAGGGCATCTTCGTCAAACTGGTAAATCGCGCACAAACGATGATAACCATCAGCGATAATCAGTTTGCGACTTTGTTCGTCGCGTACTAGCAGAATAGGCGAAAGACTTTTACCTTTCAGTATTTTTTTCCTATCCTTTTCAACGTGGTAATTACTAACACCCAGTAATGACAGTTGAGAAGCCCTAAAAATATCTTTGGCTTTAAATTGACTGAAACTCACATTTTTTAATTTATTGATGAGTTCAGCCGCTTTATCCCCATCAAAAAGTAGTGTGAGATAAGATTCAGCAGCCGGATAATCGTGATCTTGTACTTCACTAAGCCAGTTAATCTCTTTTTCTTTGCTCATGTTATTGTTATCCATATAGGTTCATTTTGAACCATTGATTATAGTCACTTTTAATAATTAAAAAGTAACTCTTTTAAAATTTTGGACGTTTTGGTATTTGTATCAAATAATATTAGTTCTAATAAGAACTAATTATGTTATATTAACTCTTAAATGATCTGTTATGGGATTCATAACTGCAAGGTCGTTTTATCTTAGATGTGCAAAAGTCTAAATTCAATTTTTTGTTTAACGAGGTAACGCTGTTGTCATGTTTCCCGAGAGGAGTTAGTGGCTGGATTATTTTCACAATAATATTAACCGCCTGCATGCCACCGAACAAAGTACCGCCCTTGGATTACTATCCGCCATTTCCAGAAAAATATGCTGTTGATTCAAGTTCTTATCAAGTCAATAGCAATTTACCGCGATCTACTTTATCCAGTCATTCGTTAGAAGAAGACAAGATCGACACCAAGCTAAGCTACGATTTGCCTGCACTGGTCGATTTGGCATTGCGAACCCATCCAGAAACTAAAGTTAGCTGGGAGGACGCGAAAGCCGCTGCTGCCCGACTCGAACGTAACCGCAGTGCTTGGTATCCAACTTTGACAGCAATGGCTTTCGGGCAATCTTTTAAAAGCAGTTTCCCTATTCCAGGAGGACCATTGGTAAGTAATGGTTATTCTTCTTTAGGCAGTTTGGATCTGGCATGGACATTGTTCGATTTCGGTCGTCGGGAAGCACTCATCAATGCAGGGGCAGAGCGTTTGAGTGCGGCTAATTTAACCTTCGACCGCAAGCATCAGGAAATTGCCTATCGGGTTGCGGTCAGCTTTTTTATCTATCAGGCGGCGTTGGCGAAAGTAACAGCAGCACAGCAGTCATTCGAGGCTGCAAAGTCCAACAGTGCTTCGATTCGGGCAAAACTCGACCAAGGTTTGGCAACAAAACCTGATTTGCTGTTGGCGATTCAGGAGCAGGCGAAAGCCAGTTACGATTTGCAAGATGCGCGTGGCTCGGTGACTCAAGCGAGGGTTGGGTTGATGGCTAACCTAGGTATTTCGCCTGCTTATTCTCTGCAACTGAAGGATCTAAGCAAATTGCCGTTACCAGCAGGACTGGAGGCTTCAGTTGAAAAAATTGTCGATCAGGCGTTAGAACAACGTCCAGATTTGCTGGCACGGCTTGCCGAGTTACGCGCACGTGAAGCAGAAGTGAAGAAAGCAAGGGCAGATTTTTGGCCAAAGATAGCTCTGCGTGGCATGATTGGCAATCAATACTGGGGAAATGTACATACCAATCCACCGAGTAATCAAAGTTATTCATCCAACAATCTAGTCGATGTGGCGATGCTAAATATGGAATGGACTTTGTTTGATGGCTTTGACCGTACCCATGCCGTGCAAGAAGCGGAAGCTAAAACTAACAGTGCCAAAGCGCAGCTTGAAGCCCTGCGCTTAGAAATCATGCGTGATATTTGGAAAGCGTATGCCGATATTAAAACTGAACTGGAAAAACGCGAGTTTGCGTTAGCCTTGTTGAAAGCCGCCGAAGAATCTTATGCTGCTACCCAAGAATCCTATGCTCATGGCTTTTCCACGGTAATAGAACTGCTGTCGGCGCAAAAAGATTTAGCGCGTGCCCGTTATACTGAAATCGAGAGCCGAGCGACTTTGTTACGCGCTTCGGCAACACTGATTTATGTTGTCGGTAGCTCAGACCATAATGATTTGATAAAAAATGGCGAAATATCGGATGACCGTTTTCCGTTATTAAATTCTAACTAGAACACCTTTTATTTATATTATGTCCACTCCCTCAACTTTTCCTAGCGTATTACGGCAGTTACTACGAACACACCAAGCCTTTTTATCTTATGCGGCCAAACATGTTCACCCACTGGGTTTAACTTTGCCACAATATGACGTCATTATTACTTTAGGTAATACCACAGGTATGCAGCCCAAGAAATTGGGTGAAGAAACCTTGATTACCAAAGGTACGTTAACCGGTGTAGTCAGTCGATTGGAAGATAAAGGGCTAGTGGAACGGCTGGCATCCCAAAATGACGGTCGTAGCCAAATCATCCGTTTAACTGAAGCAGGACATGAGATATATGAACAAACATTTGCTGAGCATTTGCAGTTTATCAATCGCTTGTTCGATGATTATGCGTTCGGCGAGGTTGCTGTATTAGAGATTGAGTTAGTGCGTCTTCACCAAGCGATCATTACGGCTCGCGGTGATGGTATTGAAGAACCCGTACTAGAGGTATTGGGGTAGGGCATCACAATGGTCATTTGTTCGATTTCCACGGGTAGGCAAAGAGCATGATATCCACACGGTTATATATAATTGAATTTTTAGTGGTTGCTGTTACTTTTTTGACAGCTTGCGACCCTATGTTAAGTCTGGAAGGTTCTTTCTGGCCAGCTTGGATTATCTGCATTCTGGCGGGTTTGCTGGTCAGTATGCTGTTGATGTGGCAATTAGTGCGGTATCGTTTGGCACCTTATCTAGGATCGCCGTTATTGATCGCACCGAGTTTATGGGCTTTATGCACTTTTGTCATTTGGTTGTTGTTTTACGCTTAATAAACTACAGGCCTAATTCTCTATGCAAAACAGTCAAGTTGATAGCTCTGCTAAAAATATTCACCAGCGTAAACTGCTCGGACGTAGCCTAGGTGTTTTGATTGTCTTGGGTGCAGTGGCAACCGGCATATTGGTCTGGCACATAAACTATCAGAATCCCCGTACCAACGATGCTATGGTCAGGGCAAACATCGTCGGTATTGCGCCAGAAGTTAGCGGTCGTATTGTGAATTTGCCTGTTGAGGACAACCAGTACGTCAAACAAGGTGATTTGCTGTATGTGATTGACCCGCGACCTTACCAAGCCAAGCTGGACGAGGCTAAGGCGAATTTATTGATTGCCGAAAAAGAAGTAGATTCGCGGCGAGCCTCCAGCGGTTCCGCCGAAATAGCTATCGAACGTTTGGAACACTTGCGAACAGCCGCCACTGCAGAAGTCAGCAAAATTGCAGCGGAAGACGAGTATTTACATAATTATTTACAACGTTTAGAGCCACTGGTCGAGAAACAATACGTCACAGCCGACCAGCTTAAACAAGCACGTTCACGATATGCCACTTCACGTGCGGCATTGGCAGATGCTCAAGCCAAAGAACTTTCGGCTCGTAGCGCGGTTGAAGAAGCCAAAAGTGATAGTCGCCGAGCCGTATCGTTGATTGCCCAAGTAGGTCATGTCAATGCCCGTATCGAAGCCGCTAAAGCGGCAGTTACCGCCGCTGAACTCGATTTGGAATATTGCCAAGTTCGGGCACCGTTTAATGGCTATGTCAGCAACCTGAATACGCGCGAAGGCGAATATGCCAAAGTTGGCACACAAATGTTTGCTTTAGTCGATGATCGCCATTGGTATGTCATTGCTAGTTTCAAAGAAACCTATCTCAAATCCATCAAACCCGGAGATGAAGCTGAGGTTTTTCTGGTGGGGTATCCAGGCAAACGTTATCGGGGCGTGGTAACCGGTATTGGCTGGGCGAACTCACCCGATAATGTCAAGCAACAAGGTGTACTGCCAGAGATGCAGCGTTCTCTCAACTGGGTAGTCTTGGCATCTCGTTTTCCAGTGCGAATAGAGATACAGGAACGAGACCCTGAGTATCCGCTAAGAATGGGGATGACCGCTTTTGTCACCGTTCTAGGTCATCCTGCCGACGACAAGCCGAAAGAAAATGTTGTTAAAGCGTTGTCGCCGCAATGAAACAGGACCATAGTCGATACACATCGACACCAGACCCTAACGATGGCAGATTTTGGTTTGGCAGCAATCTAACGCAATTCCTCAAAACCGAACTCAGAGATTTTCCAGAGCGACGAGTGGCTGCGTTTCGTTTATTTATTGTGGCACTAGCCATCACCTTAGTGAGTCAAACTCTGCACGTACCTCCTTTTGGGGCGATTGCATTACTGGTTTGCTTGAGTTACGACGCCTATGCAAATGCGGGACAATCGTTGCTGTTCGGACTGCGTCAGCTTGGCTATCTTATAGTGACCACTTTGATATCAGTATTTACGCTGATGTTTGCCGTTAATGATGCTTGGCTGTTGCTCAGCTTATCTTTCATCTTACTAGCTTTAGCTCTGTTCCATGCGCGGCTTATAGCTTGGCCTACCAGCATTGCTTTGTGGTATTCGGTGGCGGTGTTGTATAGCCCAAGCAACCCAGAGGCAGGCATCTATAATGCTTTATGGACAGTTCCTCTAATTGGTGTACTGGCTTTGGGTACTTGGACTGTTGTGCATCTAGTCATCAAACCGCAAGACCCGCTGAAACTGTTGCAGGCAAGTATTGCGGCTCAACTGGCGGCAGTGGAACAGGTGTTTATAGGACGTATGGCTGATAGCGGTTTGCCTGTCGATAGATCAGCAGCATTACCATATCCCATCGTAGGCAACTTTGGCAAGTTATTGACCTTACTGGAAAATGCGGAACTCATACATCCTGACCTACAAAAACGTCATGATACTTACCGGTTACTGCTGCTGGAAATAGACGGCTTGCGCCAACTGACTGACTGGCTTGATGCCGTTTTAGATAAGGAGTATCGCGCTCAGCCGATGAGTCAGAAAAAATTAAATGTCTATTGGGCACTACAAAGTGCCTGCGTCACACTAAGACTTGGGGTGCAAGAATCGAGTGATGTGTCGGGGCAAATAACCTCGTTACTGACTGACCAAGTGCTGCACAGCTATTCGGAACAAAGCCATCCATCGGTGTTAACAGCCCTGTGGCGTGCTTTGCAAAGTATTGCCAGCCTAATCCACGATCTGCATCAACCAGTATTAGCGTTTGATGCTAGCCTAACAGAAGCAACTGATGCTAACGAAGAACATCATTGGTTGCCGGCTTGGTTCGGCTATGAATTTTGGGCGACACATGCCGACAGCCTGCAATATGGGATTAAATTTTCCCTAGGGGCAATAATCTGTATGCTGATTGTGCAGGGCTTGGACTGGCCTGATATCAATACCGCTATTCCGACCTGTCTGGTTGCTGCACAAACCAGTCTTGGTGCCGACTACCGACTATCACTATTACGTTTATCCGGTGCAACTTTAGGCGGACTTTGCGCCTATTTTTATGTGCTGGTGTTTCAGTCTCAGCTTGATACCATCGTTGGCTTTGCGCTGGCGACTACGCCCTTTTGGGCACTTGCTGCCTGGATTACTGCCGGTAGCGAACGCATCGCTTATTTGGGCAGGCAACTCGGTTTTTCTTTTGCGCTATTTGTAATGCATGATTTCGGGGCAGTCACTGATCTTTATTTACCACGCGACCGGATTATCGGTATTTTACTTGGCTTGGTGGTTATGGGGATACTCGACTACGCGCTGTGGCCGCGACGTTCGATAGTATTGGCGCGTCACCATTGCGTGTCGGCATTGCGTACGCTTGCCAAGCTGACTATCCGGCTGCCAGATAGAACACATTTACTGCAATATACTTTGCCGCTGCGCTTGTCGGCGGAAAAAGAGCTGGCAGCTGCTCATGACCTAATAGCCCATGCCGTATTAGAGCCAGATGCAAGATTAGCGCAAAAAACACACGAAAGAGCTACACTTAGAGCAGTTATCAAAGTTGCCAGTCATTTGTCCGGCTTGCTACTGGTCAGAAAACGCTATCGACTGCTGAGTGGTCAGCAATTCAGCAATTTTCCTGATGAACTGCAACAATATAGCCGTGCTTTCGATGCTTCGCTGGCAAAGGCTTTGGAACATTCGGCGCGGGTGTTGCAGGGTGAGCCGCCCGAAGGTTGCATCGAGGAGGTTGCCGATAAACAACAGCGTTTGAAACAAAGCTATATTGAACACCTTGGTATCGGAAGTTTGTCGGATGATTTAGCCATGGAATGGGAGTTGCGGTTCATGCTAGATCAGCAAATAGTGGAGTTGATAGAGACGATTGAAAAAGCAGCTCTGGATTCTGTGCCTATTTCAAACTAATCACTGATTATTATTGAAATTATCCTGTTGATGATCGTTAAGTTTCACCCAATCAAGAACCCCCATACCCGCGCATAACCCCGTCGCTAAGCAGCCATTAAGCAAATACCCGCCGGTAGGTGCTTCCCAATCCAGCATTTCACCGGCGATAAACACACCGGGTAATTGAGTTAGCATAAGCTTGTCATCCAAATTTTCAAAGCGTACGCCGCCAGCGGTGCTGATGGCTTCAGCAATAGGTCGGGTAGCATGGACAGTGATGGGTAAGGCTTTGATAGTGGCTGCCAGTGTTTGGGCATCGGCAAATTGTTCTTTGCTGAGAACTTCATGTAGCAAAGCGACTTTGATGCCAATCAGTCCTGCTCGGCTTTGTAAATGACTTGATAGTGAACGCGAGCCACGAGGATGGCTAACCTCTGCCCATACGCGTTCGGCATTTTTTTCGGGTGTTAGATCCAATGTGAAGGTAGCACTACCGCGCTGGTTAATGCAGTCACGCAGTTTCTGAGAAAACGCATAAATTAGGCTGCCTTCCACGCCATGCTGACTAATCACCATTTCCCCTTTTCGAGTTTCAACACGACCTAATGTATCGGTAAATGTTAAGGCGACTGATTTTAGCGGTGAACCGGAGAATTTATTGC
>Ga0214192_1000070_pt1 | contig 57912 bp, 53 predicted proteins | sample TroBogEpilimnion_44_FD_153030 | JGI IMG/M metagenome (GOLD analysis project Ga0214192, IMG submission 153030) | Freshwater microbial communities from Trout Bog Lake, WI - 29JUL2008 epilimnion | ecosystem: Environmental > Aquatic > Freshwater > Lake > Epilimnion/Euphotic zone | place: Trout Bog... | reverse complement strand
CGAGCCACATCAATAGTATGCTGTTTAGTTTTAGCCTCCTTACCCTTGTGTCGCTCGCGTACCTCCAGATATTCTGTCTTAATTTGGCTTACAAAATCAGCTTTTAATTCATTACTTAACAGATTGCTGGCAACACCGACAGCACGTGATGCATCAGTTACATAGACCGTCGCACCGTTAAGATAATTCGGTTCAATTTTTACAGCGGTATGCGCTCTGGAAGTCGTCGCACCACCAATCATTAACGGTATAGAAAACCCCTGCCGCTGCATTTCTTTAGCCACATAGACCATTTCATCCAGAGATGGCGTAATCAAACCACTTAAACCAATAATATCAACTTGTTCTAAACGAGCGGTTTGCAAAATTTTTTCCGCAGGCACCATCACGCCTAAATCAATCACATCATAGTTATTACATTGTAAAACCACACCAACAATGTTTTTACCAATATCATGAACATCACCCTTTACGGTAGCCATTAAAATTTTGCCATTGGTCTGACGATCACCAGCAATTTTATCAGCTTCCATAAAAGGCATAAGATACGCCACCGCTTTTTTCATCACACGGGCTGATTTAACAACTTGTGGTAAAAACATTTTACCGGCACCGAACAAATCACCGACTACATTCATACCATCCATTAAAGCACCTTCGATGACATGCAGAGGACGCTCCGCTTCCAGACGCGCCGCCTCAGTATCTTCATCAATATAATCGGTAATTCCTTTAACTAATGCATGTTCCAGCCGTTTGTTGACTGGCAAACTACGCCATTGTAAATCTTCCGTTTTTGTTTCCGAGGTACTGCCATCACTTTTATATTTCTCGGCAAGTTCTAATAATTTCTCCGTACCACTGCCATCATGATGATTAAGAATAACCGCTTCAATCGCCTCACGTAAATCTAGAGGAATATCTTCATAGATAGCTAATTGACCGGCATTAACAATCCCCATAGACAAGCCAGCTCGAATAGCGTGATACAAAAATACCGCATGTATGGCTTCCCGAACTGTATTATTGCCCCGAAATGAAAACGAAACATTAGAAACACCGCCTGAAATTAAAGCATAAGGCAATGATTGTTTGATAGCGCGGGTTGCCTCAATAAAATCAACGCCATAATTATCATGCTCTTCAATACCCGTCGCCACCGCAAAGATATTAGGATCAAAAATAATATCTTCGGGCGGAAAATTGACTTGTTCAACCAAAATCTTATAAGCACGCTGGCAAATTTCAATTTTTCTTGCCTGAGTATCCGCTTGCCCAATTTCGTCAAACGCCATAACAATCACGGCAGCACCGTAGCGTTTAACCAATTTTGCCTGCTTAAGGAAAGAGGCTTCACCTTCTTTTAAGGAAATAGAATTAACAATACCTTTCCCTTGTATACATTTAAGTCCTGCTTCAAGAATGTCCCATTTTGACGAATCAATCATAATCGGAACTTTAGCGATATCCGGTTCGGCAGCGACCAGCATCAAAAAACGCACCATTGCGTCTTTAGATTCAAGCATACCTTCATCCATGTTAATATCAATAATTTGAGCGCCATTCTCAACCTGTTGCCTAGCAACACTCAAAGCCGATTCATAATCCCCATCAATAATCAGACGTTTAAATATCGCCGAACCAGTAACATTAGTCCGCTCACCAATATTAACAAACAAACTATTTGAGCCAATAGACATCGCTTCCTGACCCGCCAAGCGACATTTTTTTTCTATTTCTGGAATCACACGCGGCGTATGCAACGTTAAAGCATCTACAATTGCCTTAATATGTTCAGGCGTCGAACCACAACAACCACCAACAATATTAACTAAACCACTGCGAGCCCATTCATCCAATTCTTTTGCCATCGCTTCCGGTGATTCATCATATTCACCAAACTCATTAGGCAATCCAGCATTAGGATGAGCAGACACATAGGTATCCGCAATACCTGATAATTCAGCGATGTGCTGACGTAATTCTTTAGCACCTAAAGCACAATTAAAACCGAAAGCAATGGGCTTAATATGTTTTAGCGAATGCCAAAATGCGGCAACCGTTTGCCCTGATAACGTTCTTCCAGAAGCATCCGTAATAGTACCGGAAATCATCACCGGTAAATGCACGCCCTGTTGCTCAAAAACCTGCTCGACTGCGAAACTAGCAGCTTTAGCATTAAGGGTATCAAATACCGTTTCTATTAAAATAATGTCTACACCACCTGCAATCAGTCCTTGCGTCGCTTCGCTGTATGCCGTCACCAATTCATCAAATGAAATATTACGAAAACCCGGATCATTCACATCCGGTGACATTGATGCAGTACGATTGGTTGGTCCTAGAACACCCGCGACAAAACGCGGCTTATCTGGTGTTTTTTCGGTATATTCGTCCGCAGCCTGGCGCGCTAATAAGGCTGACTGGAAATTTATTTCATAAACCAAAGCTTCCATGGCGTAATCAGCCATTGCTATGGTCGTCGCATTAAAAGTATTGGTTTCAACAATATCAGAACCAGCGGCAAAATAAGCCTCATGAATGGCACGAATAATATCGGGCTGAGTTAATGACAACAGATCATTATTACCTTTTAAATCAACCGACCATTGGGCAAAACGAGTTCCTCGATAATCCTTCTCTTCAAGCTTATAGCTTTGGATCATAGTACCCATTGCACCATCGAGAAATAAGATACGTTGTTCCAAGAGTTGTTTTAACAGGCTAGCTCTACTCATTTTAGATCGATTAAATTAGATAAAGAGGGATTTTGTTTGCTTAATAATAGTGCAAAGACTATTATTTTCGCCATTTATAATTGGGAGGCAACGATGTCTAAACCATCGATTCTTGACATAGTAAAAAGTGTGTTTTCAGCTTTTATTGGCGTTCAAAGTGATACAAACAGGCAAAAAGACTTTAACCAAGGCTCTTTGAAAAGCTATATCGTCGCTGGCATAATTTTTACCATAGCATTTATTGCCATTTTGGTATGGGTTGTATCTGTCGTATTGGGCTAGTTAGCTTGCAAATTAACTAAAAACAGCCTAAGAAATTTTTATTAACTTGGGCTGTTTAAAAGTTTGCATTAAAATGAGCATGACGCCTTATCGAAGCAGTGCTTTTAATAAATCCATACCCAGTCGAACTTTATGCTCGTTTTTACGGTTATTCAGATTTTTCTGAATCAGACGGTTTTTTATCTGACTTGACAACACTGCTTTTCATTGTGTCAAATGCTTCTTTTGCAGTGCTTGAAAAAATATCGGTTAAACCACTAAAAAGTATTTGCAAAGCAAAGGGTTGATTGATAATGAATTTTAAGCGAATCAATCCGACAATAACCAAACCAACTAAAGGCGGCATTAACTCTAAAAACATAGAGAGTAAAACCCCGCCAGCACCTTGGAAACCACCTTCGTTTTTGCGATCACCAACGCTAGCTAAATCACGCTCATAATCTTTACCGCCTTCACTGCCTCTAAACGCTTCCAGCAAATAAACATTCACGTCAATCAATAATACCTGTGACGCCAAAAATACAGCACCAGCAATACCTACCCACATCATTAAGTTAGGCGTATTTGCTTTTACGGCAGACTGATAAATCCAGATAACCGCCAAAATCATTACTATTGCACCAATCATTTTTTATACCCTTCTTTTAATTTTACTTTGTTAAAAAATAGAACAGATAAGTACATTTTAAGGTCATTTTGTCTGCATCTTTTTCAATAACCTTACAAGATTCGTACTTGTCTCGCCCGGGGGTTGTCTGCTTTTTTATTTCGCCATTTTCGACAAAATATTTAATCGCAATTTTCATTTCTTTCGTACGACCGACCGAATCAGTAGATATGGTTTGTAACGTACCATCCCGTTCGAAAATCCATTCAACCTGAATTTTCTTTTTTTCACCATCAAGCTTTGCTGCCTCAGCATAGACATTCCATTTACCGATAATGTCATCGTTACTCTTTAACGACACATCAGCGCCAACTGAACCCACAAACAACACAGCAACCAATGGTAGCAATTTAGTATATTTTATTATCATGTTTATAGCCCTCATAACATATTTAGCATGAGACATGAAGTTTAAACTATACCATACTCCCTATCGAGCTTTAAATTATGAAAAAGGAACTAAGCGACCAAATTAAATTTTTTTACCCAGCAATTTCAAGATTAGTAGCTTAAAAACAATAAAATGCTCAAAATTTCCCCTACATTTCCACTTGACTTTAGTACCACCTAAAGTATCATGTTGTTTCCATACGCTATACAATAGCAATTTCTAAAATACAAAACACAGGTAGGACATCCATGGGATTCATCTTAGATCTCACTTCAATGCTAAAAGAACCAGCTGGTATGGTTGGTGCAGTTGTAGTTATCGGTGCTGTTTATGCTTTATTAAAATGGGTATTTGCTGAGCACCCAGACGACGAAAAATAAAATTGTCGAAAAAAAAATAAACGTCTCAGGCCGCTGATTGTTTTAGATGACATTCAGCGGCTTTGTTGTTTCTAACAACCTTGTTTTCAAACTTTCACCTGATTAATTTCCACAATTATTTTATACTTTCTACATTTTGCTTTCTGGTGGCAAAATGTACACATTATCTACACACCTTCAAATACTGCTAAATAAACAAGTTCCTGCTACCGGTATCGGCTTATTCCGCATTTTTTACGGACTGATTACCTTACAAGAAATTGTTTTTCTTTATTATTTTAACCACCTTATTTTTGACCCCATTCCTTTTATTGACGTTGAATTTCCAACTATTCCATTATTTTTATGTCTTTGGGGAATTATTGCCAGCTTCATTATAGTCGGCTACCGCTATCAGTTTGCAGTTGTCAGTAACTATATCTTCTGGATCGTATTTGTCAATTTCACCCCCATGCAACGAGATTTCGATGGCGGTTTTGATTTATTTATGATCGGCACCGGCTTTCTACTATTCTTTTTGCCCGCCGACAAAGTACTTTCAATTGATCATTTACGACACAAACTTTGCACACCATTTACTCATAATGGCACGAACGAAAGTCTCCGAGTTTCGGTCTTAGCTTATTATTTGCCGCTTATCATCAGTCTGGGATTTCTTTATTTTGACTCTGCCATTCATAAACTTTTTGCAGAACACTGGCGTAATGGCTTAGGTTCTTGGTTACCAGCTACCCAACCTTATTATGTTTCAGCGCTAGACATGTCAATTTTTTTAAACAATGAATGGCTAGAAAAAACCATCGGATATACCATCATTGTCTTCCAATTCACTTTCATTTTTTTGTTTCATCATCGCCGCTTACGGGTACTCTATTTATTCATAGGAATAGGTCTGCATTTAGGGATTACCTTGTCGCTTAATATCTATCCTTTTGGCATGGGAATGCTCGTGTATTACACCTTAATGGTTCCCTTTGGCTGGTGGCAATGCTTAAAAACGTGGACAATAGCCCAACAGCCCGCACTCACAGTATTTTATGATCAATTATGCCCTCTATGTAATCGCACCGTAATTATTCTTAATCATTTTGACATTTTCAAACGTATCGAGTTTAAAACCGCTCAACAACACGCCGCTGCTTACCCTGAATTAATGGGCATTGATCAAAAAACCCTATTAACCGATTTATACGCACTAGATAACCACAAAAACATTTATCACGGTGTTGACACTTATCGCCACATTTTAATGAAAATGGGCTATTTATATCCGCTAGGTATTATTTTAGGACTACCCGGTATTTACCAACTGGCTAACCGACAATACCGACTTATTGCCGATAATCGTAGCCGTCAAGCTTGTACAAACAATACCTGCTCTGCACCTCAAAAAAATATTACTGGCACTGGCTATGAATATTTTTTCGAAACGCTTGCCGTACAAAAACCTAAAGCATTTTCCAGAAAACTTTCCAAGATACTGATTGCCATACTCATTTTGCAATTAAACAGCACCGTACATTATGGTCTGCTCTATCGCTTTAAAGTGGACACCCGACAAAATCCTATCAGCTCAATGCTAACTGATAGTAGTAATGCCTTATTAAGCGTATCCCAAACCTTTTTAGGCATTGCGCCTCATGCTCTTTACTTGCATGACCATTTTCAAGGCTATGATCATATATTGGCAATCACCTACAAAGATCAACAAGGAATTGAACATTGGCTACCATTTGTAAATGAACAGGGTCGATTACTAGCTCCCAACTGGGGACGCGTTCATTCCATGTGGGCAAACATAGCCGTCACGACCACCATTAATAACACCCGACTTCGCAAATTTTTAATGAAAGTCACTGCTTTTTGGGGAACTCAAATAGGACTAAATCTTAACAATACTGTCTTTGAAATTAAAATGAAAAAAATTTCCGCCCCCAGTGTTTGGGTTTTTGACCAATTACACAAAAATTTTAATGCTCCTTGGACAAAAATAGGCACAGTCACGTGGACTCAGCAGACAATCAGTTATGATTTACCTAATGACATCAATTCACTATGAGAACTAGAGAAGCAAATAAGCTTTTATTATTGCATCAGTATATGAGTCATGATATAAATTGCCTGTGCTTTTAATAGAAGCGCGCAATAAAAAAAATATTTAAACCCATTTGGAGGATAATTTTATGAAAAGAATCGTAGCACTTTTAGCAATGGCATTGATGATTGTTGGTTTAGCTGGCTGTATGGATGATCCAGATGGCTCTAAACAAAAAGTTTCTAGCTCAATCCAACTTTAATTTATAAGTTAGATTTAGTTTTTTGTTATACAAAAAAACCCAGTCATTTGACTGGGTTTTTTTTAGTCTTTTTTGGCTAATATCAGCTTTTTTAGCACAAATGAGCCCACAAATCGTGCTCATCGGCTTCTTCTAAAACCACTTTAACAAAATCGCCAACCTGTAAATGAGTTGCGCCATCAATAAACACTTGACCATCAATTTCAGGTGCATCTGCCATACTTCTAGCAACAGCCCCTTCCTCGACCACTTCATCCACTAGAACCGTTTCAACGCGTCCTACACGACGCTGTAATCGTTCAGCACTGATTACCGCCTGATGCTCCATAAAACGCGCCAGACGCTCCTGTTTAACGGCCTCTGGCACTGCATTTGGCAACGCATTAGCAGCCGCACCTTTTACCGGAGAATAAGCAAAGCAACCTACTCTATCCAGCTGAGCTGCTGACAGAAAATCCAGTAATTCTTCAAACTCCTGTTCAGTTTCCCCAGGAAAACCCACTATAAAAGTACTGCGAAGCGTAATATCAGGACAAATAGACCGCCAAGCATTAATACGCTCCAAATTGTTCTGACTGGCAGCAGGACGTTTCATCAATTTAAGAATACGGCTATTAGCATGCTGGAAAGGAATATCAAGATACGGCAATACCAGTCCTTGCGCCATCAATGGAATCACTTCATCAACATGAGGATAAGGATAAACATAATGCAGACGCACCCAAATACCCAACTCACCTAAAGCTTCAGCCAATTCATAAAAACGCGTTTTTACTTGCCTACCCTGCCAGTCAGCTACCTGATATTTAAGATCGAGACCATAGGCACTGGTATCCTGAGAAACCACCAACAATTCTTTGACACCAGCATCCGCCAAACTTTGCGCCTCGAATAAGACATCATCAATCGGACGACTAACTAAATCGCCACGCATCGAGGGAATAATACAAAACGTACAACGATGATTACAGCCTTCGGAAATTTTAATATAAGCATAATGCCAAGGTGTCAGTTTAATACCTTGTGGCGGCACCAGACTAATAAACGGATCATGGGGTGGTGGTAAATGCTCATGCACCGAATCCATAACAGCTTCAAAGTCATGAGCACCCGTTACTTTTAAAACATTCGGATGTCTCGCCCTGATTTCAGCTTCCCTTGCACCCAGACAACCCGTCACAATAACTTTGCCGTTTTCCGCTAATGCTTCACCAATACTATCAAGCGATTCTTCAACAGCAGCATCAATAAAACCGCAAGTATTAACAACAACTAAATCTGCATCATGATAACTAGGGGCAATCTCGTAACCCTCGGAACGCAGTTGTGTGAGAATCTTCTCACTGTCGACTAAAGCCTTCGGGCAACCCAAGCTAATAAAGCCAACGGTAGGGGTATCGGTCATAACAATCAATAAAAGTTAAATAAACGGTTATTTTAGCATTCTAAGTGAATATCAAGGCAGTAATGATATCAGTAAGTCTTTAAGTTTTACTCTTTGTGCCGCAAGCGTCAGGCGATTCGTTAAAATAATACTCTTCAACTCGGTTAAAGCATCTTCAAAAACATCATTAACCACTAGATAATCAAATTCATGGTAATGACTCATTTCCGCCACCGCATCGCGCATACGTCGCTGAATAGTCTCCTCGCTATCTTGAGCACGTTGCCTCAGACGTTGTTCCAAAACCTCTATAGAAGGTGGTAGGATAAAGATACAGTGACTTTTTGGAAATTTCTGCTTAACCTGTTGAGCCCCTTGCCAATCTATTTCCAAAATAACATCATCACCTGCGGCTAATTGATTAACAACCGTTTGCTGAGCCGTTCCGTAATAGTTATCAAATACCTGAGCATGTTCCAAAAACTCCTGATTAACCGACATCAACAAAAAATCCTCGCGAGACACAAAAAAATAATCTCGCCCGTCCTGCTCTCCAGGACGTATTGAGCGCGTAGTATGGGATACCGATACAGTCAGTTGAGGTACTACCGTCAATAACTTTTTCACCAGACTGGTTTTACCTGCACCTGAAGGTGCCGAAATGATATATAGATGACCACTACTCATACTTATCTCGTTGCTATCTCTGTTTAAAGAATCAAATAAATTGTTATTAGTAAGCTGTTAACCATAAATTAATCAACCACTAGACGGAAAAGATCACTTCATAACCAGTATATTTACGAATATTGATTACCCCCGTATCCAACAGCAAATATTGTCCTTTTATACCTTGCAAAATCCCTGAAACTTCAGCCGTTTTATCAAAACACAATGATTTAACTTTAGTAGGATAATTCATGACCGGAAATTCTATATCTACCACAGTTTCATCAACCAATAATTCCAGTGCATCTGGACTAAATCGCTGCATAATTTGCTGTAGTTCCGTCGAACACTGACTAACTAATTGATCACGTTGTTCAATCAGTGCAAGAGGTTTTGCCTGACTTTTAAGCATCTGCTGCCAATTAGTTTTATCACTGACATACTGCGCCAACATAATTTCCACTAAACCGGATAAATAACGTGAAGTCACTTTAAAAATCGGTAAAGCCTGCACAGCTCCCTGATCAAGCCAGCGTGTCGGTACTTGAGTTTGTCGAGTGATGCCGACTTTAATACCACTGGAATTTGCCAAATAAACAATATGTGGTTGAAAACAAAACGCCTCTCCCCATGCAGAATCCCGACAAGTACCTGCAGCAAAATGGCAGTTTGCCGGTTTCATAATACAACTATCGCACTCTGCCAAAGCAATAAAACAAGGATAACAATAACCCTGATTATAGGTTTTCTTTATTTTACGTTGGCAATGAATACAGCTAATAGCACCAGTATGCTCAAGCTTAATCACCTGCCCTATTAACGGATTAAGCGCAACGCTGTTTTCCCCTAGACGCAACTGATATTGCACTGGAGAACCTAATTGACTAGACATCTTCCTTAATATTCCCTGCATATAAATTCCTTAATCAGTAAAAGACAATACTACTAAATATCTGTGTGGATTGTATTCATTTTACTATCGTTAGCGTTGCCGTTGTTAATAATTAAACGCTTAATAACACACGCCCTGTGGATAACTGTGTTGATAAACACGCTTTTTTGTGGGTATCAAATTGTGCATAACTTTAACCATTTTTTAACAGCTTGAGTTATGCACAATTTGCCCACAACTAAACAACACAGTTAATTTTTGATAACTTACTGTAATAATAGTGTAAAAATAGGTTTTCACCTGAAAATAGCTTACTTAATAGTAATAAAGACATTAAAAGATTTCTATTTATTATTACCCGAACCATTATTTAATTCTAATCTCTATTAGTGCTTAATAAAACTATATAATTCAATGAGTAACGAACGATTATTTAACTGCTATATTGGTGTGGATTACTCAGGAGCGCAAACTCCTACATCCAGTCTTAAAGCATTACGAATTTATATGGCAGAGGGTAATAACTTACCTGTTGAAGTTTCACCGCTAACAGGAACTAAAAAATATTGGACTAGACAAGGCATTGCAGAATGGCTATTGCTCCAGTTAACAAAAGATAATGCAACATTAGTAGGTATTGATCACGGGTTTTCGATGCCTTTGCGTTACTTTGAACGTTATCATCTATTACCAGATTGGTCATTGTTTCTAGAAGATTTTAAAGCACACTGGCCAACCGATGAGGAACATATGTATGTTGATTTTATTAGGGATGATTTGCACGGTCAAGGTGCAGAACGTTACGGTGATAGCCGCTGGCGGCGACTGTGCGAACAACGTTGTGGTGCAAAATCGGTTTTCCACTTTGATATACCGGGTTCAGTTGCCAAATCTACCCATGCAGGCATCCCGTGGCTGCTTTTTATCCGTCAACAGCTAACCAAGCCAGTACATTTTTGGCCATTTGATGGCTGGACAGTGAAAGGCGGACAATCCGTTGTTGTAGAAGCCTACCCTAGCTTGTGGAAAAAACAGTTTGCTATAGACAACCGAACTAACGATCAACACGATGCTTATAGCATCGCCGCTTGGATGCAGCAGACTGATAGAGCCAACTTGTTAGCACCTTACTTTCAGCCATCACTACTTCCTCATGAACAAGCTATGGCTCAAGTAGAAGGCTGGATTTTTGGCGTTAACTAAAAAACATTGATTGCGATACTCAATACAGAAGAGACTTAGCTGATTTTAAGAAAGCCTGAATTTCATCATGGGTGTCCCAATCGATTCGATTAGACTCAAATAAAAATTTATTCAGACGTTTAAAACTAACCAAATTAGGTTTCTTGTTACTCGTTTTAAAATAATTGTCTAAATCTGAAACGTCCAGCTTTAACAATGAACGTGGTATCGCTGCTGCTGATAAACACAGATCAACAAAATTTTTCACATTGGCATAATGTTCAGATTGCATTTTTTCGCTCATTCCCTGTTTAGCTAGCGATTTTAAAAAAGCAGTTAAAATTTTCTGATTACCATCAATAATCGCTTGAACTGGGATCACTGAATTCAGCGCGGTCACAATACCTTGGGCTTCTTGAGCATAGCGTAATTGCTCGTTAAAACCTTTACGCATATTACTGCCAAATCTAACTTGATAGGGCATTATTAAACTGTCACTAATAATTTTATCGCCAAACGGTAGCAACACAGCATTAACCATAAAAGGCACGCTAAAAGGTATCATTTCATCAATGGATGAATAAATACCGATAACGCCGTAAACCGTTGGATTATCGGTTTCTTGAAGAAAAACGCTGTGGTTTTTTAAATGTTTCATAACGATAAAATTATCAGCAACACGGTTTTTCCAACTAGCTGCCAACATTAGATCATCCGCCGATAACTTAGCGGGATTATTGTCGATGAAAGCTTGCAAAAGCTGATTGGATTCCCATAGCCTATCACGAACGACAACGGCATCTTCAGGTTTAATGCTCTCATTTTCAGGACTATTTGGGAAATCAGCAATTAAGCCTTCCTGTTGGTTGACATAACTTAATAATGGCCACCAAATACGATAGAACTGCTCTGCCTCATGGGGTTGTAAAATCATGGATATCTCACTTTATTAAATCGAGCTGAAAGATAAAACACTATTGATACAAATATTGCTGAAAACCGCTAAACACCTTACCAATTTCATCGGGTTTGCCCAAATCAGTGACCGCATCAGCGATAGAATGATGATACTTTAAATTCAGCAAAGTTTTAAGTTTGCTGGGTTCCAACTCTTCTACACCCTCTTGTACATAATGCGCTAACACAAATTGCAAAAAGGCTTGCTGTTTATAGTTAAAATGAGAATTAATAGCAGCGCTGGCTTGGTTAGCGCGTTGCTGGCGACTGATAGGCGTTAACGCGTAGGCAATATGTGCCAGCACATCAAACAAGTCACTGTTTTCAGCATTAATAATTTTTTGCATCTCCGTAAGCTGATCTTTCCCAAAACCATTGTCTGCCAGACCGGCTAGCAATTTTTTGCGAGTATCGGGCGCACTCCATAAGCGACGCAATTCGTCCTCATCATTAAAAAATTCCGGCAATCGACCAAACAGAGCTTCCATAAATTGCGCCGCAGACATCGGTGTACCATCAGGATGCCAAAAACTGGTCGCCATCATGTGCTGAATAGTGCGTTCCTTGCCATCTGCCAATTTCACCTTCACTTTCTTTTTACAGACACAATGAAATTTTAGCCTTTTGAGGTCATTACCCTACTTTTTGTTAAGTTGAACATTGTACACTAAGGCTTTTGAGTATCGGCAGTCTATCAAAACCTCAGATACGCGGTTTAAATTATGACTCATAACACAAATAAAAAAGGCATGTTCGGTTGTTTTACTAAATTACTTTAAATCATTGCCAATAAAAACTAGATAAGAACGAACGGCTAAACAACAAATGTTGCTTTGTACTCATGTTGTTTTAGTGCTAGAGTAACCAACATAACCCTATATATTAGAGGTCTTCTTTATGCGCCTATCAATCGACGTAACAAACGAACAACATCAACGCCTCAAAGCCATAGCGAGTTTGCGTGGTCAAACCATTAAAGATTATGTGCTAGATCGAGTCTTACCAAAAATCCCAACAGACGATGAAGAAGAAGCCTTGCGTCAACTTGAAGCCTTTCTAGAACCGCGCCTCAAAGCGGCACAAGAGCCTATCGTTAAAAAATCAGTCAAACAGATATTTGAAGAAACTCATCAGGAAATGCGGTAATTAATGTTACCTTATGAACTAACAACTCCAGCACAAGATGACCTCAAAGATATTGCCCGTTACACGTTGACAGAATGGGGCGAAACACAATCCATCCATTATGCCGAGTTGCTAGAAACCCGTTTTTATGAAATTTCCGCCAGAACAGCTTATGCGCGAACTTTTTCCAAACGCTATCCAGAAGTTTTAGTCAGTCGGTGCGAACATCATTATATTTTCTATATCCATCAAGAAGGCAGGCTACCCTGTATTATTGCCATTCTTCATGAGCGTATGGATATGTTGAAACAACTTAGAAATAGGATGATTTTTGGATAGTTGATGACCCTTCTAAAACACGAAAAGGTAATATAAGGGTAAAAATGAGCAAATAAAAAAGGGCATGTATCGCTACACACCCTTATTTTATTGACTTTTATTGTTTTTGTTTTCCGTTGTTTTACTAGATTACTTCCCTATACAAAAGCTGGAAAAAATTTTCCCTAACAGATCATCAGAGGTAAATTTTCCGGTTATCTCCGCTAAACTTTGTTGCGCTTGTCGCAAGTCTTCAGCGACTAGCTCGCCCGCCTTATTAATTCGTAATTGCTCTAGGGCTTCAGCAATAAATTTATTAGCGGCTTGCAATGCTTGTAAGTGTCGGCTACGGGCAATAAAAACATTTTCGACACTCTCGTTAAAGTTGACACCGTCTTTAAGGTGCTGGGTTAATAGTTCCATACCCGCTCCGGTTTTAATAGATAAATAGATTTGTGTGCCCTCCTCGGTTTGCTGGATAGAGGGCGATATGTCTAACAAATCAATTTTATTAAAAATTTGTGTCGTTGGAATATGCGCTGGTAATTTACTGAGCAAGTCTTGATGATCACTTTCTCTAACATCCATTAACACTAATATTCTGTCAGCTTTTTCCAGTTCGGCACGGGCGCGGCGAATACCTTCCTGCTCAACTGGATTATCGCTATCTCTTAAACCGGCGGTATCAATAATATGCAACGGCATACCATCGAGTTGAATGCGCTCTCTGAGTACATCACGCGTAGTACCAGCAATATCAGTGACTATCGCCGCTTCATGTCCCGCTAAAAAATTGAGCAGACTTGATTTTCCGGCATTCGGTTTACCTGCCAGAACAATGGTCATGCCATCACGCAGAAGGCGACCTTGTTGGGCTGTTTGCTGAATTTTGGTGAGGCTGGTAAGTAATCTGAGTAGTCTGTTCTCAACTATACCATCACCTAGAAAATCAATTTCTTCATCGACAAAATCAATGGCAGCTTCAACATAAGTTCTTAGCTCAGTCAACTCTTCAAGTAATTGATAAATGAGTTCAGAGAAAACCCCTTGCATTGATTTTTGTGCAGAGCGAACAGATTGTTCAGTACTACTAGCAATAAGATCAGCGACGGCTTCTGCCTGCAATAAATCCATTTTGTTGTTCAAAAAAGCACGTTCGGTAAATTCACCGGGTCTTGCTAAACGCGCACCCAATGCCAACACGCTTTTTAATAACATATTGAGTACAACCGTTCCACCATGACCTTGCAGTTCTAGAACGTGTTCACCTGTATAAGAGGCTGGAGCAGGAAAATAGAGGGCGATGCCTGAGTCAATAACGTAACCCTGTTCATCGGTAAAAGCGACATAAGTAGCGTATCTGGGTGTTAGCACTTGCTTACAAAGCTGTTGCGCTATGGTGGGTACTAATTGCCCAGAGATACGCACCACGCCAACACCGCCATTACCTTGAGCAGTGGCAATGGCGGCAATGGTATCAGAGCTTGGTGAAAGCACCCGATTATTCTGTGGCTATGTGTTTAGTGATATACCATTGTTGCAGAATTGACAAGGTATTATTGATAACCCAATAAAGCACCAAACCGGCAGGGAAAAACAAGAAAAATACAGTAAAGACAATAGGGAACATACGCATGACTTTAGCCTGTATCGGATCAATCGGTGCAGGATTAAGGCTTTGTTGTATTTTCATAGTAATGCCCATAATTAAGGGCAAAATATAGAAAGGATCTTCTACTGATAAATCCTGTATCCACAAAATGAACGGCGCCTGTCTAAATTCTACTGTTTCACTCAAAACCCAGTATAAACACATAAACACTGGAATTTGTACCAGAATAGGTAAACAGCCCCCCAGTGGGTTCACTTTTTCCTTTTTGTACATCGCCATCATTTCGTTATTGAAACGCATTCTGTCGTCTTTAAAACGCTCTTGCAGTTCTTTAAGACGCGGCTGTATTTTGCGCATTTTCGCCATTGATCTAAAACTGGATTGCGATAATGGGAAAAACAGTAATTTAATACAAAAAGTAACCCCCATAATAGCAACACCCCAATTACCACTTAAATCATGTAATTGGTTAAGTAACCAGTATATAGGTTTACCGATAAAAGTAAGTACACTGTAATCAACCGTCAGTTCAAGTCCTTTAGCAACTTTTTCCATCACCGGCTGAATTTTAGGACCCGCATAAAGTTGCGAAACCAGTTGTGCTGATGAATTGGCATTAACCGTTACCATTGGAGAATAAGAACCGATAACATAATTACCGTCTTTCAATGATTTGGTGTAGAAATGATTTTCTTGGTCAGCTGGTGGTATCCAAGCTGAAGCAAAGTAATGCTGAATCATTGCGGTCCAGCCACCTTGGGTACTAACATCAAGATCATGGCTTTGCATGTCATCAAAACTGACTTTTTGATATTTGTCTTTTTCGGTATAAACAACACCACCATCAAAAGCTCTCATACCACCCGTTAACAGATTGCCTTTATTTTCATGGTTGGGCAGTCTTAACAATTGGCTGTATTGTCTGCCTGTCCATACACTGGAAGTATTATTTTTTATTTCCTGTGTTAGCGTTACATCATAGCTGCCGCGTTTAAAGGTAAACAATTTAGTCACAACTAAACCATTATTATCAGTCCATGTTAACGGTACAGTTAAGCTATCTTGACCCGGTTGCAAAGTGTATTCTTTTGCTTCACTCGTAAAAACACTGTAGTGATTTGCTGCCGCAACTGAACCTGGGTTAGTAATTAAACCGCTTTGAGCAACAAATAATTTTTCTGGATCATTGTTAAACAATCTAACCGGCTGATGATTTTTTTCAGCAACGGGTAATCCAACCAGTGCACGTAATTTATTAACGACCTCATTGTCTTTTTCAACAGGGTAATCAAGTAAATCCAGATTACTCAGTGTTGCACCTTGCTTATCAATTTCTACTGAAATGACATCAGTTTTAATTTTGATCGTTTGGCGAACAGGTGCTGCGCTAATAACCGCTGAAGGTGTGGTCGTGTTTGCAAACTCTGCATTAGCTGTTTGAGTGGCAGGTAAATCATCCTTAGCGACATCAACCGCTTCTGATGTTGTTGCTACCGTGCTGGTCGCTGGTTTTGGACCGTAATCCAGTTCCCAAGCTTGCGTCAGCATGATAACTAACATGGCAAACACAACTATTAATACGAATCTTATATTATCCATTCTTACTTACCCCATTTTTCTGGAACGTGGTCAATGCCACCCTCGTGAAAAGGATGACATTTCAATAATCTTTTAAGTGTAAGGTAGCAGCCAATTACAGCACCATGCCGCTGTATAGCTTCCAAGGAATAGCTTGAGCAGCTTGGATAAAAACGACAGTTGGAGCCAAGCAAAGGACTTATAAAGTATCTATAAAACTTTATAATGGCTATGAGCATGAAGCGCATCGGGTTACCAACTTGTGCCAGTGTTTTTCCAATGACTTTCTTAATGATTCCAGAGGAGCATCGACTGCTTCCCGGCGAGCCAGAACGACAATATCTATACTGCCCAGATTCTGTTGTATTCGAAAGTGTTCCCGTACCGTGCGTTTTATCAGATTCCTGTGAACTGCTTTTTTTATATTTTTTTTAGCAATCGCCAAACCTAATCGCGGATGATCTAAATCATTCCTGATAGCCAGCAGTGTAAAATACTGATCGCTGGACTTTACTGGTTTAGCAAAAACTTTTTTATAATCGGTAGGTTTTTTCAGCCGTAATTGCGGCGGAAAACTGAAATCGTTATCAGCCACACAACAACAAAGAACTAAACTGTTAATTTAGCACGTCCCTTAGATCTACGAGAATTTAATACTTTACGACCACCGACTGTCGCCATTCTTGCACGAAAACCGTGTGTTCTTACACGTTTGATTTTACTAGGTTGATATGTTCTTTTCATGAATAGAGCCTTACTAAGTGAATTTTATCAAAAACGGATAAAAAGACCTCAGATGATAAAATAATCCTAATTATCTGTCAATTCTGTAGCGTAAGGTTTTATTACTGTATAGTGCAGGTAATTGGTAAAAATTATTTATTGCCTCGCAATATTCATGCAGCATATTTGCTATTAACTTCATCAACACTACATTATCGTAATGAGCTCAATTTGGGATAACTGCCTAGCAAAACTTGAAAATGAAATCCCCGGAGGGGATTTTAGTACTTGGATAAGACCACTACAAGCAGTAGTCAGCGATGGTCAAATTACACTGCTAGCACCTAATCGTTTTGTTTTGGATTGGGTAAAACAGCATTATTTTAAAAAATTAACCACTACAATTGAAGAATTTTCGAACGGCGGCTTAGTTTTAAAGTTGGAAATTGGTTCTAAAAAATCGCCTGTATCGTCCGTTATAACAGCCAAAAAAAATACCGAACCAAAGAAGTCAACACCTAACCATCTGAATAAAGCATTTACCTTTGATAATTTTGTCGAAGGAAAATCTAATCAACTAGCAAAAGCGGCTTCTATACAAGTTTCTGAGAACAGTGGTAAAGCCTATAATCCACTACTTATTTACGGTAGTTCAGGTCTGGGTAAAACCCATTTAATGCATGCCATTGGTAATGCCATTATTGAAAAAAACCCATCTGCCAATATTATTTATTTGCATTCAGAACGTTTTGTTCAAGATATGGTAAAAGCTTTACAGCAAAACTCTATTGATGCTTTTAAAGAATTTTATCGCCGAATTGATGTTTTGCTAATTGATGATATTCAATTCTTTGCTGGTAAAGAACGCTCTCAAGAAGAGTTCTTTCATACCTTCAATTCTTTATTAGAAAAAAAACATCAAGTCGTCTTAACCTGCGATAAATACCCTAAAGAAATCGTCGGCTTAGAAGATCGCTTAAAATCTCGTTTCGGTTGGGGTTTACCGGTTTCTATTGAACCACCCGATATGGAAACGCGCGCGGCTATTTTGATGAAAAAAGCCGCTTTAGTTAATGTTGCGCTAGATCAGGAAGTCGCATTTTTTATAGCTAAAAAAATTCCATCAAATGTTCGTGACTTAGAAGGAGCTTTAAGACGAGTCATTGCTAATGCTCAGTTCACAGGGCGAGAAATAACCATTGATTTTACCAAAGAAGCATTACACGACTTACTGTCTCTTCAGGATAAATTAGTCAATATTGATAATATCCAAAAGACAGTTGCTGAATACTACAAAATTCGTATTAATGATTTGTCTTCAAAAAATAGAAAACAAACGGTTACCAGACCCAGACAAATGGCCATGTGTTTAGCTAGAGAATTAACTTCTCATAGCTTTCCAGAAATAGGTATTGCTTTTGGTGGACGCGATCACACTACAGTAATGAATGCGTGCAAACGCATCGCTGAACTTAAAGAGTCGGATCACAAAATAGCAGAGGATTATGCCAATTTATTAAGAACCTTATCCCATTAAACAATGGGTATAACATTGTTTATAAATTAGTAATTTTCTGTGTATGTAACTGTGTATAACTTTAACCTTAAGAAAGTGCATTAAGTTATCCATAAGTTACACACAATAAAAACACAGTAATTGTTTTTTAATAACTAATTGATAGTTATAATAAATACTATCTTTTACCGAAAAATATAGCGCTTAATAGTAATAAATAAAAGTAATTTAACTATTTTTATTATACTAACAAATTAATTACTGAAAACTTGGTCTATTAATCATTATATTTAATATAACCAATTGAATAATAATGATTTTATAAAATTTTCTGTTTACTGGCTTCTACTGTACTAACTATTAATATAATAATAGACTATGAAATTTATAATTAACCGTGAAGAATTGTTAATACCATTACAACAAATTGTTAGCGTTATTGAAAAACGGCAGACTATGCCTATTCTTGCTAATGTGTTAATGGTTATACAGGACAACCAATTAGTTTTAACGGGTACCGATTTAGAAATACAACTAATTGCTAAAATTACCTTACAACCTACTTTTAATGGGGCAATTACTGTACCGGCTAGAAAGTTATTAGATATTTGCCGATTATTACCGAGTGGTGCGGAAATAAAATTTGAGCAACACGACGATAAAATAAAAATTCTTTCTAATCGTAGTCGTTTTTCAGTCAGTTGTTTACCAGCCGATAACTATCCTGAATTTGCTGAATCACTATTAGAAAATCAATTTTTTATTAATGCCGGCAAATTAAAAAAAGCATTAGATAAAACAGTCTTTTGTATGGCAAATCAAGATGTTCGCTATTATCTAAACGGACTCTTGCTAAACATCTCCAATAGTAAACTCAAATTAGTTGCATCAGATGGTCATCGTTTATCTATTTATGAAGATCAACTGGAACAACCAGCCGGTTTTGAAGCAAGAATTATTTTGCCAAGAAAAGGCGTTTTAGAATTAAGTCGATTACTTGACGATCATGATGCCGAGTTAAAAGTAGAATTTTCAGCAAACAACATCAGAATTTATATTAACAATCTGATTTTTTCAGCAAAGCTGGTGGATTCTAAATACCCTGATTTCAATTCAGTTTTTCAGCAAACAATGCTGAATGAACTTCATGTTCAAAAAGTCATTTTAAAAGAAGCCTTAACTCGGGTTGCCATATTATCCAATGAGAAATTTAAAGGCGTGACTTTGGATATTGTGGAGGGTAGTTTAAGAATTTCTACCCATAACCCTGATCACGATGAAGCTGAAGAAGAAATATTTATAGAATATACCGGTGAACCGATTACTATCGCTTTTAATGCCCAGTATTTATTAGATGCCGTAACTAATTTAGATTCTGAATTAGCTGTAATAACCATTGCTAGTAATATTAGCAGTTGCTTTATTAATGAGCCTAATGAGAGTTTATACCGATTTATAGTTATGCCCATGAGATTGTAATTATTGCTTTATGAGCTTGCTTAAATTGGATATTTTTAATGTTAGAAATATCCAAAAACAATCTATAACACCTTCAGTATTTATCAATTTTATTTTTGGTGAAAACGGAAGCGGTAAAAGCTCAATTTTAGAAGCTATTTATATTTTAGGTAGGGCTAAATCTTTTCGGTGTACCTCTATAAAAGCCGTTATTAATTCGGAACAACAATCTTTAATTGTAGCGGCACAATTACAGCAATCTAACAAAATTCAGCAATTAGGTATCCAGACAGATGGTAAAGATTGCGAAATTCGGATAGATCAACAGGTTACTCAAAAGCGATCAGATTTAGCCTGTGCATTACCTTTGCAATTGATTCATCCGAAAAGTTATGAACTATTGGATGCAGGACCGCAATTAAGAAGAGAGTTTTTAGACTGGGGGGTTTTTAATCAGGTTGATAATTTTCTATTCGCTTGGCGTCGATTCAAAAGAGCTTTGTTGCAAAGAAACTCCTTACTCAAAACAAAACAGCTTGATCAATTGACGGTATGGGATAAAGAACTTGCTGATTATGGTACAGTGATTGATGAATATCGCCGCCAATATCTGCAAGAATTTAAACCCATTTTCTTAGAAATTCTACAATATTTTCTCAAAGTAGATAGCATCAATATAATATTAAAATCGGGTTGGGATACCTCTAAAAAATTACAGGACGTATTGACCGAAGAACTGGATAAAGATTTGCGCTATGGATCTACACAAAACGGACCACATCGAGCTGATTTTCAAATTTGGATTAATAATCGTATAGCAAAAGATTATGTTTCCAGAGGTGAATTAAAATTACTGGTGCTAAGTTTAAAGCTGGCACAAATCAAGTTTTTCAATACGACGAAAAATCAATCAGCCTGTATTTTAATTGATGATTTTTCTGCTGAATTAGATGTCAATAATCGGGCTAAATTACTTGAATTTTTATCTGTTTTGACATGCCAAGTTTTTATTACGGCGACTGATTTAACTGATTTTGGTGATTTAAATCAAGTTAATCAATTTAAATTGTTCCACGTGGAACAAGGAAAAATAAAACAATTATAATGTTTCACGTGGAACATCTTGTTATACAAAGGTTAGGAAAATAAATGAGTAATAATAGTCAATACGATAGTACTAATATTCAGGTATTAAAAGGATTGGATGCAGTAAGAAAACGCCCAGGAATGTACATTGGCGATACTGATGATGGATCTGGTTTGCACCACATGGTTTTTGAGGTTGTTGATAACTCTATTGATGAAGCGTTAGCAGGCTACTGTAAAGAAGTCAGAGTTATTATTCACAATAATGGTTCTATAACCGTAGCTGATGATGGGCGTGGTATCCCAGTTGATATTCATGAAGAAGAAGGTCGCTCAGCAGCCGAAGTCATTATGACAGTTCTCCATGCCGGCGGTAAATTTGATGATAATGCTTACAAAGTATCCGGCGGTTTACATGGCGTGGGTATTTCAGTGGTTAATGCACTATCCGAAGAACTTAATCTTGAAGTCCGAAAAAACGGAAATTTATATCGGCAAAAATACTTAATGGGGAATCCTGTAGAGCCGTTGGCATTAATAGGTCCAGTAGAAGGAAGCGGTACACTGATTAATTTTAAGCCAAGCGATCAAACATTTACCAATATAGAATTTCACTATGAAATCTTAGCTAAAAGACTAAGAGAATTGTCATTTTTAAATTCAGGTGTACGAATTAGTTTGTTCGATGAACGCTCAGACAAACAAGATGTTTTCGAATTTGAAGGTGGCATAGGCGCATTTGTCGAACATTTAAATAAAAATAAAACGCCACTATTCGCTGAAGTGTTTCATTTTATTGCAGAAAAAGAGGGCGTTGTTGTAGAAGTTGCTATGCAATGGAATGATTCATATCAAGAGAATGTATTTTGTTATACCAACAATATCCCACAGCGAGATGGCGGAACACATCTAGCAGGTTTTAGAGGGGCGCTCACTAGAACAGTCAATCAGTACATTGAATCAAGTGGTTTAGCAAAAAAAGAAAAAATCACCACAACCGGAGATGATGCCAGAGAAGGGCTTACCGCCGTGTTATCAGTAAAAGTACCTGATCCTAAATTTTCATCGCAAACCAAAGATAAATTAGTTTCATCAGAAGTTAAACCGCTGGTGGAATCAACCATGAATGAGAAATTACAGGAATTTCTACTAGAAAAGCCACAAATTGCCAAAGCGATTGTTTCTAAAATTATTGATGCGGCTCGTGCTCGTGAAGCGGCGCGTAAGGCTAAGGAAATGACTCGCCGTAAAACAACACTGGATATAGCAGGATTGCCGGGGAAATTGGCAGATTGTCAGGAAAAAAATCCAGCACTGTCCGAACTCTTTATTGTCGAAGGGGATTCAGCAGGTGGTTCAGCAAAGCAGGGTAGGGATAGACGAACTCAGGCAATCTTACCGCTTAAAGGTAAAATTCTAAATGTCGAAAAAGCACGTTTTGATAAAATGATTTCTTCTGAAGAAGTAGGTACATTAATCACTGCTTTAGGATGCGGCATTGGTAAAGATGAATACAATCTCGATAAACTTCGTTATCACCGCATTATTATCATGACGGATGCCGATGTTGACGGCTCGCACATCAGAACCTTGTTACTCACATTTTTTTATCGTCAATTACCAGAAATTATTGAAAAAGGGTACATCTATATTGCCCAGCCTCCGCTTTATAAAGTCAAAAAAGGCAAGCAAGAACATTATGTAAAAGACGATACCGCGTTGAATGAATACCTAATTCAGCTAGCATTGGATAAAGCACAATTATTTACAGATGAATTTGTGCCACCGATTCAGGGACAAGGACTGGAAAAACTGGCTAAAGATTATTCCAGTGTGATGAGTATTATTAATCGTTTGTATAGACGCTACGATGACTTGTTTTTACAACAATTGTCAGTATCAGCAATAGTCAATGACGAGCTTAAACAAGATCAAGAAAAACTGACCGAGTTTTTTGCAGCCATGGTAACCAGACTTAATGAAAGTTTGGGAACGGCAGTCTATTCAATTCAGTTAGAGTATAAAAATGCTAATGATTTTGTTGTCGTGGTTAACAAACAAAAACACGGCATAGCCAAGACTTTTCTGTTACAGGCAAGCTTTTTTAATTGCAAAGATTACCAACAAATTGCCCAGTATTCGTCAGATACCCGTGATTTATTTGGCAACAACTCCTATATCAAAATGGGTGATAAACAGGAAACCGTCACCAGCTTTAAAGAAGCTTTTGAATGGATGATGAAAGAAGTTAAAAAAGGACAGCATATCCAGCGTTATAAAGGTCTAGGAGAAATGAATCCCGAACAACTATGGGAAACCACGCTAGATGCCAATAATCGTCGTCTATTGCAGGTAAGAATAGAGGACGCAATTGTTGCCGATGAAATATTTACAACCTTGATGGGCGACATAGTCGAGCCACGTCGAGATTTCATCATTAAAAATGCGCTGGATGTTACCAACCTAGATGTTTAAAAATAACATGAGTCTATGCAAATAATCGCTTACGAATTTTCAAAATAGAGTAGGTAAGTGCCGAAATGGTCTGCTACATAGTGGACCATTTTTACAATGGGCTTTAGATACCCAAAAGATAGAAAACAATCATTCAAGGCAAGCTGATAAAATCAGCTTAGATCGGCATTATCAAAAAAATTAGTTTTCAATCATCAATTCAAATAATGCTTTGCTTTTTGGTATAGGATGACATGAAGTTCACAGAAGATACCCGCGTCAAAATACCCGCTATCCTGCATTTGGTGCGTCTTGGTTATCAATACTTGTCGCTGAAAGATCAGCAATGGAATTTTGATAGCAATATATTTCCAGAAATATTCCGCCAAGCCATCAGCAAAATAAATCCCGAAATTGATGATTCAGACGTAAATCGTTTATTGAGCGATGTTAGCCTCACTTTAGACCATGATGATCTTGGTCAAGCCTTCTATTACAAACTCGTAGAGCGTTCTGGCACCAAACTGATTGACTTTGAAAACTTAAATAATTGGCAAGCACAGGATTTAATTCGGCAGCCACTACCCGTTGTGCTTGATTTAGCCTTATTATATGAATACATGTTAAGGCTGCTATTGCCGTTGCCACCACGACCCGGTTAGGCTTTAAATCAGCAAATAGAACGCTTGTCGCAGCTGCAAAGCAAACAAAACAAAACGAATACCAAAAGCTGGAAGCCTCTTTACATAAAGAAAAGCAGTTCAATCGCAAGGTCGAACTTAACGCACAGTTTAGAACCCTGCAAGCAATCATCACAGCATTGAGAAGTGAAGAGTGAGACAAGACTCTCCATCAAATAACTACTAAAAAGAATTATGGACAACCTGAAATTACACACGCGAGACTTTATCGAAGCCAACATCGCCAAACTGGCAGAGTTGTTTCCCAATTGTATGACAGAAACACAGAATGAAAAAGGCGAACTGAAAAAAGCGATTGATTTTGATTTGCTTAAACAGGAATTATCGCCAGCGGTGGTTGAAGGTCAACAGGAACGTTATCAACTTAACTGGCCTGGCAAGCGCGAAGCGTTATTAACAGCCAATGCACCGATTGCAAAAACATTACGTCCTTGCCGTGAAGAAAGTGTGGATTTTGATATTACCAAAAACCTATATATTGAAGGCGATAATCTGGATGCCTTAAAGCTGTTGCAGGAAACTTATTTGGGTAAGGTTAAGATGATTTACATCGATCCCCCTTATAACACCGGCAATGATTTTATTTATGAAGATGATTTTGCCGAAGATACCGAAAGCTATTTACAACGTTCAAATCAAAAGGATGAAATTGGTAATCGTTTGGTGGCTAATAATGAATCCAATGGTCGCTTTCATTCTGACTGGTTGAGTATGATCTACCCACGGTTAAAACTTGCACGGACTTTATTACGCGATGATGGTGTAATATTTGTTTCTATTGATGACGGTGAAGTTTCTAATTTACGAAAATTATGTGAGGAGATATTCGGTGAGGATAATTTTTCTGCTCAAATTATATGGAAAAAACGAAGCACTCCACCTAATGATAAAGTTATAGCTGCACAGCATGACTATATTTTGGTGTTTACTAAAAGTTCAAAAAATGGATTGAATTTGCGTAAAAGGTCTGAAGATCAAGTTGCTCGTTACAAAAATCCAGATAATCATCCTAAAGGCCCATGGGCACCTGGCGATTTAATGGCAAACGTTAAAGGAGGGCGATATGTATCATCTCTCTATTTTCCAATAATTAACCCTCGAACTGGACAGGAGCATTTTCCATCTTCTAACGGTAATTGGAGGTTTAATCAGGAAAAAATTAAAGAACTTATAAGTAACGATGAAATATATTTTGGTGAAAATGATGATGGTAGGCCTAAATTAAAGCGATTTTTATCGCAAGTAAAGGATGGCATTACCTGGACAACTTTATGGGATTTTGCACCGTTTAATACCGTAGCATCAAGTGAAATGACTCAAATATTTGGTAATTTGACAACGTTTGAAAACCCTAAACCTGTCGGTTTAATTCAGAATATTTTAGAGTTGGGTGGCTCAGATGATGCAATTATCCTCGATTTTTTCTCAGGCTCCGCTACGACAGCTCATTCGTTAATGCAGCTCAATGCTGAAGATGGCGGTAACCGCAAATACATCATGGTACAACTACCAGAAGCTTGTGATGATAAATCTGAAGCATTTAAAGCGGGCTACAAAACAATTACCGAGATAGGCAAAGAACGTATTCGCCGTGCCGGACAAAAGATCAAACAGGACAACGTCAATAAACCCGGTATAGCCCACCTAGACATAGGTTTCCGTGTTCTAAAGATCGACAGTTCCAATATGAAAGACGTTTACTACACGCCCGATCAATTGCAGCAAGTCCATTTGGATCAGTTTACAGATAATATTAAAGATGACCGCACTGCTGAAGATTTACTATTCCAGGTGTTACTGGACTGGGGCGTCGATTTAACGCTGCCGATTACCCAGGAAATTATCGCCGGTAAGACCGTATTGTTTGTCGATGGCAATGCCTTGGCCGCCTGTTTTGATGCTGATATTAACGAAATTTTTGTCAAGGAACTCGCTACGCGTCATCCTCTGCGGGTGGTGTTTTGTGATGCTGGTTTTGTCAGCGATAGCGTGAAGATCAATGTCGAGCAAGTTTTCAAGCTCATTTCACCCACTACTGAAATCAAAGTTATTTAAGACGAGGTTTTTATGAATCATATTCAGGAAATAAGCGCCGAATGCCAAACCCTGCCGGAAGATTTACAAAAACAGGTGTTAGATTTTATCTATTTTTTAGAAGCCAGGTATACGCAGAAGCAAAGTACGGAGGAGGTTAATGCCTTGACTGATGCCGAACTGGAACAGGCTTGTGGCATTTTAAAAGCGTCTCATGGCGTCAGTTTGGAGCAGATGGATGCGGCCATAAAAACTCGTGGCGGCCAGTTATGATTGCTGCGGATACTAACGTTCTGGTGCGGTTATTGATTGATGACCCCAGCGCACCTGAACAAATAGACTTGGCTAAATCCCTACTTAAAAAAGCACGACAAGTTTTTGTGCCGCAAATTGTCCAGGTTGAAGTGGTTTGGGTATTGGAGTCGGCTTATGGTTACGACAAGGCCGCTGTCATTACCGTTTTAAAACATCTGCAAAGATCAGTCGTTTATGTGCTGCAACAGCCGAGTCAGTTTGATGAGGCGCTAATAAATTTTGAAAACCACCCTGCCGATTTTTCAGATTACCTGATTTTTGCGGCCTGTTTAGAAAGCCAGCACCAATTATTTACCTTTGATAAAAAACTTGCCCGCTTGGATGGGGTTAATCTGCTTAAGGCATAAGAGCGCAGTATTTATGAAATTGAAATTTAAAAAGCAGGCATACCAAACCAATGCTGTTGAAGCGGTAGTCGAATGCTTTGCAGGTCAACCCAAAATTGATGGTGTTAAATTTCGTGTTGACCCTGGTCGCACAAAATCGGTTATACAAGAAAATTTGTTTGAGGATTCCGGGTTCAGAAATAGCGATGTCTTACTGCCGCCTGCTACTTTGCTGGACAATATTCGCAGCATCCAACGCAGTCAAAACCTGCCGTTGTCTGATGTGATGATTAACGATAAAAAAACCGGTTGCAACATCAATCTCGATATTGAGATGGAGACCGGTACCGGCAAGACCTATTGCTATATCAAAACCCTGTTTGAACTTAACAAACGCTATGGATGGAGCAAGTACATCATTGTGGTGCCGAGTATCGCGATTCGGGAAGGCGTGTATAAATCTCTGGAAATCACAGCAGAACACTTTCTGGAAGAATACGGCAAAAAAACCCGGTTCTTTATCTACAACTCCAAGCAGTTGCATAATCTGGAAAGTTTTTCATCCGATGCCGGCATTAATGTCATGGTCATTAACGTGCAGGCGTTTAATGCGACCGGCAAGGATGCGCGGCGTATTTACGAGGAACTGGATGATTTTCAATCGCGTAAACCTATAAACGTCATAGCATCCAATCAGCCTATTTTAATTCTCGACGAACCACAAAAAATGGAAGGCGCAAAAACTTTGGAATCGATGAAGGGTTTTAATCCCTTGATGATTTTGCGCTACTCTGCCACGCACAAAACCGAACACAACAAAATCCATCGCCTGGATGCATTGGATGCCTATAACCAGAAACTGGTGAAAAAAATCGCCGTGCGTGGCATTTCCCTCAAAAATCTGACGGGAACCAATGCTTATTTGTATTTGGGCGGTATCGAAATTTCAAGCAGCAAGCCGCCTATCGTCAGGGTTGAGCTGGAGATTAAACAGAATGCCGGCATTAAGCGGGTACTGCGTAAGCTGAATAAAGGCGATAATCTATTCGAACTGTCCGATGGTCTGGATCAGTATAAAGGCTTCGTGGTCGCGGATATTAACGCCAATACCGACACGCTTAGTTTTACCAATGGTGTTGAGCTATCCGTTGGTGAAGCGACGGGTGATGTTGACGAAACCGCCTTGCGCCGGATACAAATCCGTGAAGCTGTTAAAGCCCATTTTGATAAGGAACAAGCTCTTTTTCATCAAGGCGTTAAGGTGTTAACGCTGTTCTTTATTGATAGCGTGGCAAAATATCGTTGTTATAACGAAAGCGGCGAATCAGCCGGGGAATACGCGCAGATTTTTGAAGAAGAGTACAACAGCCACCTAAACGAAGTTTTGACGCTGGACGACAATACTTACAATGATTATCTACGCGGTATTGATGCATCAAAAACGCACCAGGGCTATTTCTCAATCGACAAAAAGAGCCAACATCTGATTGATCCGGAAACCGGTAAAAAATCCAATGACACTGACGATGTGGATGCTTACGATCTGATTTTGCGTAATAAAGAACAATTGCTGAAATTTGAAGAGCCGGTGCGGTTTATTTTCTCGCATTCCGCGTTGCGTGAAGGCTGGGATAACCCCAATGTCTTCGTCATCTGCACACTAAAGCACAGCGATAACACCACTACCCGCCGCCAGGAAGTCGGTCGCGGTATGCGCCTGTCGGTCAATCAAATCGGCGACCGCATGGATAACCCTGCGACCGTGCATGATGTGAATGTGCTTACCGTTGTCACCAGCGAAAGTTACACGGAATTCGTCACTGCGCTGCAAAGCGAAATTAGCAGTTCGTTATCCTCACGGCCACGCATTGCCGATGAAAAATACTTTACCGGTAAGGTGCTTAAAACAGAGACTGGCGATGTTGAAGTGACGCCGCAACTTGCCAAGCAAATTTACAAATATTTGCTGAAAAACGACTACACCGATGCTGACGACAAAATTACATCGGCTTATCACGATGCCAGAAAAGAAGGTAGTCTCTCCGTGCTACCGCCTGAATTGGCTGCTCACGCCGAGCATGTCTTTCAATTGATTGATAGCGTTTTCACCGATGCTCAAATGCCGACCATTGAGGATGACCGCAAAGCCAAATTCAATTCACTTAACGAGAATTTCCAGAAGAAAGAATTTAAAGAGCTTTGGAGCCGTATTAACCAAAAAGCCGCTTATGCCGTCGATTTCGAAACGCCCGAATTGGTTAATAAATGCGTTTTAACGCTTGATAGTGAACTCAAAGTCAGTCCGCTTCAGTATACCGTTGCAACAGGCATACAATCTGACCAAGTAACTTATGATGCTGTAAAAGGAGGTGAAAGTTTCGTTACCACCAAAACCGAGACAGGCAAGCTGACAAACTCCATCCATTCATCGGTCAAATATGATTTGATTGGTAAATTGACCGAAGAAACGAAACTCACACGCCAGACCATTGCGCGTATTCTTCAAGGTATTAAATTGACGGTATTCAGTCAATATCAAACCAACCCTGAAGATTTTATTGTCAAAACTGCGCGACTGATCAACGAGCAGAAAGCCACTGTCATCGTTGAACATTTAAGCTATGACACCATTGCCGAAACTCATAGCCTAGACATTTTTACCCAGGAAAAAGCGAAGCTGAATTTCAGTAGGGCCGGTGAAAAACTAAATCGGCACATTTACGACTATGTGTTTACTGATTCCAAAATCGAACGTACTTTCGTCAAGGAACTCGATACCAGTGAAGAGGTTGTCGTCTACGCCAAGTTGCCAAGGGGATTTTTCATACCAACCCCTGTAGGCGACTATAATCCAGATTGGGCTATTTCATTTAAACAAGGCGCAGTAAAACACATCTATTTTATCGCTGAAACCAAAGGTTCCATGTCTTCAATGGAATTGAGGGCAATCGAAAAATCAAAAATTGATTGTGCTCGTAAGTTTTTCGCGGAAATTAATAAAAAGATAAGCACCGAAAAGGTTAAATACGATGTTGTGGATAGCTACGGAAAACTGATGGAATTGTGTGTTAGCCTAAAATAAATTAGATAAATTAATCAATGAGAAACTGGCTTAAAACATTACTATTTATATCTGCATTTAGGTTGATACGTTAACTATTGTTTTAGCCGCTAAAATTGGCTTATGGGATAACTCTGATTTGCGCTGGTCAGCTTTCTAAAGGTCGCTTTATATTCAAGTTGACAAAATTTGAAAAGTGCACAATGAAAGTAGCCCTTAAACAGGTTGCCCGAGCCAAGGGCGAGATGTTTAAGCGACTGGTGTCTGTTCTTGACCAAAACCTTGATTTTCCGAACTATGGTTTTTTACATGAAGAGGTGTCAATGCCTGAAGAGATTGAGCGAGTTGCTGAAATGAGTCGATCTAATTGGGGGCTTGGTTTAGGGCCAATTGCCAACATGAGCAGGGTAGCAGAGAATGCCGGTGCTGTGTTGATTAAAACGGATGGCTTATCGGACGAGATCGACGCCATTTCTTTTGCCACTCGGCGACCGGTTATCACTTTAAATGCTAATGGGAAATCGGCTTGCCGTACCCGATTTGGAATCGCACACGAAATTGGGCATTTGACAATTCATATTGGTGTCCAAACAGGAGATCGGGCAACAGAGACTCAAGCCAACCGATTAGCGAGCGCATTTTTAATGCCCCGTGCATATTTCATTAAGGAGTGCCAGATGGCTTTACGTGGCAGTCGGCTTAATTGGCAGGCATTGACTGATATTAAAATTAGGTGGGGCGTTTCGAAAGCAGCTATTTTGTATCGTGGTCGGCAATTAGGAGTATTTTCCGAAGAGCAATACCGGTCAGGCGTTATTACCTTACGCAGACATGGTGAAGCAATTCAAGAACATGAAGACAGAGAAATAGCCCATGAGAAACCAGAAGTCATTTTAGATAGCATGAAGGTTTTAGCTCAGCAATGCGGTATGTCTAGGAAAATGATTGCCGATTCGATGTTTGTAAAGTCTGGACTTCTCGATAAATTGCTAGGCGCTAAATCCGTGGAATCGATTTCAAATAATATCGTTAATCTGCAATACCACAGGCTTTCTAATTAGGGGGTGCGCCAACAAACGACATTTTGGTGCAATTAGTGGTTATATTAGCACCCAATGTGTCACGACGAACGCTTTATAGGGCATTGCAGGACTATATCAGCAACAAACACTTGCAAAACATCAAGCACCTGATTTCTCGTCTCAAAATTTACCATTTGCACTGGATTGAGTGCAGAGGAAGTCGCTAGGTTACGCAGTTAATCTGTTATTACTTTTATAACCAATTGATTATTATTAAATATTTATATTATCTTTAAAAAAATTAACAGAAACTGGTTTTATGCGCGTATAACCCGTTTAAAATATAAGCCTAATTGGGATCTTTTTTAAGATAAAAAGTGAAGTACATTCTGTCAATTGATCAAGGAACCACCAGTACCAGAGCGGTTTTGTTTAACCATCAAGGTGCTGTTGTCGATATCGTTCAACAAGAGTTTAAACAATATTATCCCCATCCTGGCTGGGTCGAGCATGATGCCATTGAGATATGGAACAGTGTAAAAAATGTCATTGACGGTATTCTTAATAAAGTAGCCGCTGATGACATTGTCGCCATTGGCATTACCAATCAGCGTGAAACAACCGTTGTCTGGAATAAGCATACCGGCTTACCGATTCATCATGCCATCGTATGGCAATCGCGACAAACAGTCGATATTTGCAATCGTTTGAAACAGCAAGGTTATGATGAACTTTTCAGAAAAAAAACCGGTTTGTTGATTGATGCCTATTTTTCAGCAACCAAAATCAGTTGGTTACTGAACACGGTAGAGGGAGCTAAACAGCAAGCGCAACAAGGCGATTTGCTTTTTGGTACCATTGACACTTGGTTAATTTGGAAACTGACCGGACATCAAGTTCACCAGACCGATTACAGTAATGCCTCTCGCACCTTGTTATATAACATCTACGATTTAAGCTGGGACGATCAATTGCTTGAGGTGTTAGACATACCCAAGAATATGTTGCCGGAAGTCAGTATGTCTTCGCACATTTTTGGCTATACCCGTACATCAGTTTTTGGTCATGCCAAAATCCCGATTTCAGGGGTTGCCGGTGACCAGCAGGCGGCACTGTTTGGACAGCAATGTTTTACCGCAGGTATGGCAAAAAATACCTACGGTACTGGCTGCTTTTTGTTGATGAATACGGGAGAAAAAGCGGTACAGTCTAACAATGGCTTACTGACCACGATTGCTTGGGGTGTGAATGGTACAGTCTGTTACGCTTTAGAGGGCAGTGTATTCGTCGCCGGATCAGCAATCCAGTGGTTACGGGATGGTCTGCAATTTTTTACTGATGCCGAAGAATCAGAAGATCTTGCTCTGAGTGTATCTTCTTCAGAAGGCGTTTATCTGGTGCCGGCTTTTGTCGGTTTAGGAACACCTTACTGGGATAGCGAGGTTAAGGCGGCTTTGTTTGGCATAACCCGAGGAACAACAAAAGCACATATTACCCGTGCAACTATCGAAGCAATTGCTTATCAGGTTAAAGATGTTATTCATGTTATGGAGCAAGATTCTGGATTGGCGTTGACCAATCTGAAAGTGGATGGCGGAGCAGTAAAAAATAATTTTCTCATGCAATTTCAAAGCGATCTTTTGCAAGTAACCGTTGAACGTCCAGTAGTGAACGAAACAACGGCTTTAGGCGTGGCGTATTTGGCAGGATTGGCGGTCGGTTTTTGGCAATCGGTAACAGAAATGTCAGGACATGGAGCAAATGACAGGACATTTTCACCTTTGGCAACAAGAGAAGTAAGTGATGCTTGGTATCAGGACTGGCAAATAGCCGTTAAGGCAACGATGGTTTTTAAGAAAGCTTGAGGGCATTGCACATAAATTTTAATTTTTCTTATCATTTAGGGGCAACATAGATAAAGGATTGATAGGGTGTCCACCTCTTCTAATTTCAAAATGTAAGGGTTTATGTTCGTTGTCAGTAGCATCAATTTCAGCAATGATTTCTCCTTTACGGACAAACTGACCTTCCTGAGCTAATAAACGGGTATTGTTGGCATAAGCGCTTAAAAAAGCGGTATTATGATTGATAATAATCAAATTTTTAAAATCGACCATGCCTTGCCCCATATAAACAATTTTTCCTGCTTCAGCTGCATGTACGGCTTGGTTGTTTTGCTGCACTTCAATTTCAATGCCCTTTTCTCCGGTTGCCTTAAAATTCTTTAAAATATTGCCTCGTATGGGCATTTGAAAACTTAAATTGGCACGCATTTTCAATATATTAGATGCAGTCAGGTCGTTAGTGTTTACCGTTGTAGATTTGTCCGTAGTTTTGCTAACAGGGGTAGTCGATTGCACAGCTTGCGGGCTGTTATTGGCTACTAACAGGGCTGGTTTTTTCGGACTAATTTTTTCTTGAATGGGTGCAAGATTTGGTTTCTGTTTTATTTCTTTATCGGCTAGCTTGTTGTTGACCGTGCTAGATTGAGCCTGTTTAGCGGTAGAGGTAAGTATTGGTTTTTGTTTGGCAATGCTATTTTCGGGTGCTTTAACAACATTCGATGTTATCGGTTTAGTTGATTTAGCGGTACTTAGCGCGGTAGTGGCTGCTAATACTGTAGGTTTTACGGCAACCGTTTTTGTTTGCGGAGTGCTTTTTGCTTCTGGCTGATTGTTAGCGATTGTTGGAGGAGTGACAGGAAGCTCTTTAACAGCACCACCCATATCTAAAGGTTGTAACGAACTGACTGTGTGCGCTGGTAGTGGTGTGATGATGATAGTCTTACTGTTAACAGCTGTATTTGTAGTGTCTATAGTCTGTTTGGGGGCGGATGTTTTATTAACGATAACTTTAGCTTTGTCTGCGGTTGTGGCGTTATTCTTCTTCAATTGCACCGTATTAGTTGTAGCTGCTGGGGCAACCAGTACTAACTTTTGACCGGGTCTAATTTGATAAGGTGACGATAGTTGATTCCATTGTGCTAAAGTTTGCACATTAATTTGATTATTTTTAGCGACTGAATAAAGCGTGTCATTGCCTTTGACTAAATAAAAAGTGTGGGTATTTTTATTTTCACGGGTTAAGCCACCCTTCTTAGGCGCTAAATCCTTTACAGGTTTAGCTTGCTTGTCACCCGTTTGTTCGGTAGCCGCTAGAGTAAGCGGACTAACAGCTATGAGGGTGAATAATAAAAATACAGGGTAGGGCTTCATTTTTTTAATAAGGTTTGTTTTGCCAAGTTTATTTTACTCGCTAAATAATCTGAACCACCTTGATCTGGATGGTTTTTTTGTATCAATCTCCGGTGTGCGGCAATAATGTCCTCACGAGGTGCGCCGACTTGTAGCCCCAAGATTTGATAAGCCTCAGCAGTAGACATTTTTCCAGACGATTGTTGGTAAGTGTCACCTTGCTGTTCATTTTTGCTTTGTCTGTTAGCTGTCAGTAATTGCCATAATCGCTGTAGATGAGGGAAGTGAACCAGTAAAACGGGTAATAGCCTCAACAGGTAAAGCACGGTAATACTAATGGCTGCTAATAACCAGTTTAATCGACCTGTCGCTAACAAATACAGTAGGGCTAATATTAATAAAATAAATCCCAGTGTTTTTAGGTATCGAGTGATTAATGCTGTCAAAAACGGTAGAGCTGCACGTAAGATAATAAAAACAATAATGATTATTAACAATAATAGAATGATTTGCATCAATTATATCCCCTGAATTCGCTCATATACCCATAATACCTTAGAATAGTCTGACTCACGATAACAGATAAAAAATTGACAGTTATGCAACACGCACACGTTCCTCTGCTAGGGTTTGCCGCTTTAAGTGGCACTGGCAAAACAACGTTATTGACACAATTAATCCCTATTCTGAAAACTCAGGGTTTGCGAGTTGGTTTGATTAAACATGGACATCACGATTTTGATATTGATCATGAAGGTAAAGATAGCTACCGTTTGCGAGTAGCAGGAGCATCGCCAGTCATGATTGTGTCCAGTAAACGACGAGCTGTGATTACCGAAATAATACCCGAGCAGCCCCCCTGTTTGGATGAACAGCTTAAATTTTTAGATCAATCGGAGCTTGATTTAGTATTAGTTGAAGGCTTTAAAACAGAAAGTTTTCCAAAAATTGAACTCTATCGTAGCCTGCTAAATAATCCTTTTTTGTATCTTAATGATGCCAATATTATCGCTATTGCCAGCGATATCCCTGTAGAAACGCCCGATGATTTGGTTAATCTGGACATCAATCAACCCCAACAAATAGCAGACTTTATTAGTAAAGAATTTATGGAGAATTTAAATGGATTTATGTAGCGTAGCATCAAGCCCCATGCTTACTTTAACTGAAGCACTCACGAGGATAACCCTTGCAATCAAACCGATTGAGGATAGCGAATCGGTGACTTTAAAAAAAGCCTTAGGAAGAGTGTTAGATAAACCGGTTTTTGCAGCGATTAATTTACCTTATGATCGTAACGCGGCAATGGATGGCTATGCGTTCAATAGTGGCGCGATGGGTATAGAACCCTTCACCTTAAAATTAGTGGGTACTTCATGGGCTGGAAGACCGTATACAGGTCGTTTAAATGCCGATGAGTGTATCAGAATTTTTACGGGTGCCGTTGTTCCTGAGCAGGCTGATACCGTTATTATGCAGGAACAGGTGCAAGTCGATGCGGATAATATTCATTTTCCGGGGGCATTAACAGCAGGTCAAAATGTTCGTCATATAGGTGAAGACGTTAAACAAAATCAATTATTGGTTGAACAAGGTAAAAAATTGACCGCAATGGATTTAGGTTTTTTGGCGGCGGCTGGTGTTGATTATGTGACAGTAAAAAAACCGCTAAAAATAATATTTTTTTCGACCGGTGATGAATTAACCCCCTTAGGAACCCCGCTGACCACAGGAAAAATTTACGATAGCAATCGTTATCTATTAAGTGGGTTATTAGCTGATACCCTCTATGAGGTTACTGATGGCGGTGTTTTAGCGGATGATCCTAATTTACTTGAAGAAGCATTAACGGCAGCGTCTAAGAATTTTCATGTCATTATTACAACAGGTGGGGCATCGGTAGGCGAAGCCGACTATATTAATACGGTTTTAGCGCGATGTGGACAAGTTGATTTTTGGAAGGTGGCGATTAAACCCGGTAAACCACTCGCCTTTGGAACAATCGGTGCTAGTTATTTTTTCGGTTTACCCGGTAATCCTGCTGCCGTGTTGACAACTTTTCAGCAATTGGTTGTGCCAGCACTCAGACAATTTTGCGGTGCACATCCTAAGAAACCTTTGCGTTTTTATGTAAAGTGTACCAGTAACTTGAAAAAGTCACCCGGTCGTCAAGAATTTCAGCGCGGTATTTTGACTGAAGAAGAGAATGGTGAATTGACTGTCAGTGCCTATCATCATCAAGGTTCTCATTTATTGAGTAACTTAGCCAGTACCAATTGTTATATTATCCTACCGTCTGAGTGTTCAGGAGTTAGTGCCGGTGAATCTGTTTTAGTTGAGCCTTTCGAGGTGCAATTTTAATAACGCTTGACGGAATTGTCACAATGGCGCGACCAAGCGTCAATACCGCCTTGTAAGTTAGAGATTTTTTTGAAATCAGCATGCAAAAGATAATTGGCTGCCTGAAGGCTGCGAATACCATGATGACAGATAACCACGATATTATCATCTGGAGATAATTCGCTTACTCTAGTAGGTAATTGATTGAGCGGAATAGATACACTGCCAGTAATATGAGCATAATCAAATTCTTGAGGTTCTCTTACGTCCAGTAAAAATAGTTTTTCTTGGTGATCTAGTTTAGTTTTTAAATCAATAGCAGAAATTTGTGTAACAGACATAATGATCATCGAGTGCAGCATGAATCAATAGCGATTCATGAAAATTAAAAGACATAATGCGTATTGTACAGAGGCTATAATTGTTTATAAAGTAGCTTCAATTGCCAAGAGGCTTTATGTCTAGATAATTTTTGAATAGCTACTTTTTGCGAAACAGATTTTTTAGCAAGGTTGTTTAGATCGTCAATTTAAAATTATTCGGACTATTGAGTTTTTTCATGCGAGTATTAAATTTTTCAATTGCCACTATATTTATGGTGTTGGTGTTTGGTTCAGGAAACGTTTTTGCCAGAAAGCATCACAACTCTTTCAGCACTCAAGCGTTTCAACAGAGCATAACAGGTGCATTTGATTATTATTTGCTTTCATTATCATGGTCGCCGGCGTTTTGTTCATCAAAAGCCGGTCAAAAGCCTGAAAAGCAGTATCAATGTCATGGGCATTACGGATTTGTAATTCATGGACTTTGGCCTCAGTACTCTAAAGGTCAATATCCACAAAATTGTGGTCCAGAAGCACACGTTCCAGAGGAGGTATCAGCCATTGCTTTACAAGCGGTACCACCGATGCCGCCCGGCGATGACGCCTTGATTGATCATGAATGGCGGGTACATGGAACGTGTAGTGGATTGAATATGAAACAATATTTTACCGCAATCAAGTTAGCGGCTAGTAAAATAGCCATACCTGCTGAACTGGGCGAACCTAAACAACCTGTCAGGGAAGATTTTAATACTATCGTAAAATGGTTTATTGATAGTAATCCGGGTTTGCAAAAACAGATGCTACAAGTCATCACTGATAAATATCATAATCTGAGTGAAGTAAGAATCTGTTTTGACAAGCAACTTAATTTTCTGAGCTGTAAAAATAAAAAGTCATCAGATAGTCTCAGTTTTTTACCCGTTCAGTAAAATGGGTAATCACTTTTTTTTCTGATGATTCAAGAACTACTATTTTCTCAACTACTATAAAAAAACATCATGAGTTATAAAACAAGTCTAGTCAAAATGGCCATCAAATGGACGCCTAAAAAGCTTATCTTATGGGTTGCTAATATCGTGCTTAAAGACATTGCTGCACTTAATACCTTAAGTTTTGATCTGGAAGCGCGAACAGCATATGTAAAGATAACCCTTTTAGGTGAAACAGAAGCGATAGAAGTGTCTGTGGAAGGGTATGCTATTATCAGTGAGGAAACGTCTTACCAGTTGATTATTGATAAAGCACAATCGAATAAGCTTTGGTTAAATAATATCTTGGCGCGTATCGTAGGAAAAACTTGGAAAATACCGACAATTCCACCGCAATTTGCCCCTCAAATGCAGTTAATAGCCGATGTTTTTAAAGCGGATAAAGCGGCTTAATTGATTTTTATCTGGTGTGTGGCAAAGGTCAAACCGTTGTAAGGTAAACTGGCTGTACCCGCTTATAAGTTGGGTATCTATAAGTGGGTATCAGTCGTTCATTTTTTACTAGGATTTTTTTGCTGCAAGTAATGACAAAACTTTTTCAACGCGCAGTAAGTCTTCTTCAGTATCAACGCCTGCTGCAGGTGGTGCAGAAACGGTTTTGACATAAATAGCTTCGCCATACCACAAAATTCTAAGTTGCTCCAAAGCTTCTACGGTTTCTAAAATAGAGGCTTGCCATTGACAATAACGGTTTAAAAAATTCACTTGATAAGCATAAAGACCTATATGCCTCAAATAAGGTAGAACGCCAGTTGGTTTTCCACCAGCCGTGCCAAAAGCACCTCGTTCCCATGGTATCGGGGCACGACTGAAATATAATGCATAGCCGTCCTTATTTAATACCACTTTGACTGCATTAGGATTGAAAATTTCTTCTGGCTCATTAATCGGTGCCGCCAAAGTGGCAATACCCGCCTGTTGTTGCTCGGCAAGAGCAAGTGCGACCGCTTTAATATAAGCGGGAGGTATAAGCGGTTCGTCACCTTGCAGATTGACGATAATGTCATCTGACTGCCAGTTACAGAGCTGAGCAACTTCAGTAATTCTTTCGGTTCCACTTTGATGGTCGCTACGCGTCATTACCGCATTAAACCCCAGCTCACGGACAGTATTAAAAATACCCTGGTGGTCAGTAGCTACGATAATTTCATCGGCTTCTGCTGCACGCGCGCTTTCACAGACATGCGCTATCATAGGTTTGCCGGCAATATTGAGTAAGGGTTTGCCTGGTAGCCGACTGGAATCAAAGCGCGCTGGAATAACGACTTTAAAACGGCAACTCATTTGTATAGTGCTTCCGTTTCTTCGTGGGTTAAAACTCTGGCTTCGTCTTCAAGCATGACTGGAATATCATCACGAATCTGAAATGCTAGTCGGTCAGCACGACAAATTAGTTCTTGCTGGTCTTTAAAATACCGTAACGGGCTTTTACAAATAGGACAAGCGAGGATGTCGAGTAAATTTTTGTCTATCATGCGGTTCTCTGCAATAAATGAATAAGTTGTTCGGTGAAGTGTGGGTCTACTTCGGCTGTTACAGGCACATACCAATGTTGCGTACTAGCGAAGTCGGTGCATTTTACGGCATCTTTTTCCGTCATTAAAACCGGACGATTATCAGAAAAATTAATATCCTGAGATTGATAGCGGTAGTGATCAGGAAAAGGGTGGTTTGTACAGGTTAAACCAACTGAAGCTAATTGTTTAAAAAAACGTTCGGGATGACCTATGCCTGCCAGTGCATGGCAATCAGTACCGATAAAATCGGCTAACAATTTTTGCTGCCCATTGATTAGATTGATGGCAATATTGCCATTAAGTTGCATAGGAAATTCGTTATCAGCGGATTTTTTTCCATTGACAACTATAAAATTAACATCTTGTAGACGGCTAACAGGTTCACGCAATGGTCCTGCGGGTAAACAATAACCATTACCAAATCGTCTTTCACCGTCGACAACAGCAATTTCTATATTACGTTCCAAAGCGTAATGCTGTAAGCCGTCATCCGATAAGATGACGTTACAGTCAGTGGTGGCTAATAATTCTTGGGCGGCAGTGACTCGTAATGAGCAGATAACGACCGGACAAAGACTTTGTTTAGCAATCAGTAGAGCTTCATCACCCACTTGATGAACATCACTGTCAATTGTCACAGCCTGGGGTTTAGTGTTAGCCGAACCGCCATAACCTCGGCTAATAATGCCAGGTTTAAAGCCAGCCTCTTTAAGTGTTTTTGCCAGATGGATGACTAAAGGTGTTTTACCGGTACCGCCTACGGTAATGTTACCCACGATAATGACAGGTACAGGCATTCGATAAGTTTTTAAAAAACCAATTTTATAGAGGAATTTCCGTAAACGGCAGACATCATAATATAAAAAACCTAATGGCATCAGCCAAGTGCCTGTTATCGGATCTTTATACCAGATATATTCAATTAGACGGGTCAGTTTTTTTTTCATCTTATGTGGGATGCTTAGCGAATCATATTTATTTTAACTTAATGCGCTGTTGAGTCGTTTTTTTTCTCGACCTATCCAAAGGAAAGCAATAAAAAAAGCAAAAACACAAATGGCAGCCCCGATTGAATAGATGATTTGACCACCGATTTGCTCCCAAAAATAGCCACTGTAAAAACTACCTAACATGCCACCCAAGCCCATACTTAAACTAGAGTAAAGCGCTTGTCCTTTACCCTGATGCTGTTGACCAAAGTAGCGATGTACCAGATGAATGGTTGCGATATGGGTGGCCCCGAATGAAGCTGCATGCAATAATTGAGCAATGATTAACAAGCTGAGTTGATCGGCGCACCAAGAAATAATTAACCAGCGACTCATAGCAAGTAAAATACTGCTTAATAGGATCGCTCTTAGTGAACAAAATGCCATAATTTGCTTCATAAAAATGAACAGCAGTATTTCAGCAATCACACCCAAAGCCCATAAACTACCTGTTAAGGTAGCCGAATAATGATAACTTTTTAAGTAAACGGAATAAAAAACATAATAGGGTGCATGGGCTATCTGCAATAACATACCGACTGTTAAAAAAGCGATCACAGTCGGTTGTTTAATAATCTTAAAAATACCAACAGAATCATGCTCATGATGTTGAGGTCGTGCATCGGGAACGATTAATGTAACCAGACATATTCCGGTTAATAAACAGACAACAATCGAGGGTAGTAAATTAATGGGATGGCTATCCAGCCAGCTACCGACACCCAGAACTGCAATAATAAAACCAACTGATCCCCAAAGCCGGACGCGACTGTAGCGCTGTGGTTCCCCATGTAAATGTAGCAGGGTCGCGGCTTCAAATTGGGGAAGGGCTGCATTCCAGAAAAAACTGAAGCTGAGGGTAATGAGAGCAAACTCAAGATAGTTTCTGGCAAATAAAAAACCGGCAAAAAATACCGCAGCTAAGAAAGAAGCAATGCGGATAATTGGTAAGCTTTTACCGCTACGATCAGCCAGCCAACCCCATAAATTGGGGGCAATAATTCGGGTACCAATTAACAATGCTGAAAGCTGGCCAATTTGCATTGGGTTATAACCAGCATCCTTTAAATACAAGCTCCAGTAAGGCATAAAACCGCCTACTGAGGCGAAATAGATCAGGTAAAAACTGGATAATCGCCAGTAAGGGATAGCCATAAAATAAAGCGGTAAATTAAGAAAGCTTTTTTGTTAGAAAGATTGATTGCTCAGTTGGATATCCCTAAGGCTTATATTTAGGCTATCTTAAAATAGGTAAACCTGAATTTACAGCTAGGTTTTGGGCACGGTGCCGCAAAAAATGATCCATAAGTACCAATGCCACCATTGCTTCGGCAATAGGTGTCGCACGAATACCAACACAGGGGTCATGTCGACCTTCTGTTACCACAGTAGTGGCATGACCATGCACATCAATCGTCTTACCCGCTAAACGTAAGCTGGAAGTGGGTTTTAACGCAATACTAGCAACAATTTCCTGACCACTTGAAATACCGCCTAAAATACCGCCAGCATGGTTACTTAAAAAACCACTGGGCGTGATTTCATCACGAAATTGAGTGCCTTTACTGTTAATACAGTTAAAACCATCACCAATTTCTACACCTTTAACGGCATTAATACTCATCAGAGCATAAGCCAGTTCAGCATCCAAACGGTCAAAAATGGGTTCACCTAATCCTGGAGGAACATTATTGGCAACCACGTTAATGCGTGCACCAATGGATTCACCTTCTTTTCGTAAGGCGTCCATGTAATTTTCCAATTCGGTAATCTTATCAATATCAGGGCAAAAAAATGGATTATTATCCACTTCAGACCAATCCACTTTAGCCACTGTAATAGGACCTAATTGCGCTAGATAGCCACGAATTTCCATACCTAATTGTTCTTTTAGGTATTTTTTAGCAACGGCACCAGCGGCAACGCGCATAGCGGTTTCACGAGCCGATGAGCGACCTCCACCCCGATAATCTCGAAAACCGTATTTGTGTTGATAGCTATAATCAGCGTGGCCGGGTCTAAAAGATTCGGCAATTTTAGTGTAATCTTTAGAGCGTTGATCGGTATTTTCGATAAGTAAACCAATAGGCGTACCGGTAGTTTTTCCTTCAAATACGCCCGATAAAATTTTTACTTCATCAGCTTCGCGGCGCTGGGTAGTATGTCTGGATGTTCCCGGCTTACGGCGATCCAGATCATGTTGTATATCCGCTTCAGTCAATGTCATTCCTGGAGGACAGCCATCAATAATGCAACCTAAAGCAGGTCCGTGACTTTCACCAAAAGTGGTGACGGTAAAAAGTTTTCCTATAGTATTTCCAGACATAATTAAGATAGCGCAGTAACAAAGGATTCATGGTAGAGGCTGACTTGATCGGCAGTGAGTAAAAAGACACCATCACCACCATGTTCAAAATCAAGCCAATAAAAAGGTACATCAGGAAAAGTATTTTGCAGTGTTTGTGCACTGCTACCCACTTCAACGATTAAAACACCTTGCTCGTTTAGGTAATCATTGGCATCTATGAGAATGCGTATGACTAAATCTAGCCCCGATTCACCACCTTTAAAACCCATAGCAGGTTCTGCATGAAATTCTTTAGGTAATTGTTGCCATTCCTCTAAACTGACATAAGGAGGATTGCTGACAATGATATCGTAGCGATTATCCGGCAAGGCAGTAAATAAATCAGAATGATATAAAGTGACAATATCATCTAGGTCATGTTTTTTGACATTAATTTCAGCCACTGCTAACGCATCAGTTGATAAGTCTACGGCATCAACATAAGCATCAGGAAAAGCATAAGCACAGGCAATGGCAATACAGCCACTACCAGTACATAAATCCAAAATACTGCTCACTTGTTCTTCGTCTATCCAAGGTTGAAAACGTTGTGCAATAAGCTCAGCGATAGGTGATCGAGGTACTAAAACCCTATCATCAACATAAAACGATAGACCGGCAAAAATGGCTTCGTGGGTCAAGTAAGCAGCCGGAATACGATGATTGATTCGTTTTTCGGTGATGCTGATGATTGCGCTACGTTCTTCTAGTGTGAGTACTGCATTAAAATACGTATCAGCCAAATTATAAGGTTGATGAATGGTATGTAATATCAGGGCAGCGGCTTCATCTAATGAAGTCGCACTGCCGTGTCCAAAATACAATCCTGCTTGGCTAAAGCGGCTTGATGCCCAGCGGATATAGTCACGTATTGTAGTGAGAGTTGTTATTAATTCAGGTGAGGAAATTTGCATAGTGCGCCTTATTAGTAAAGCCGGAATAGCTCAAAGTGTCTGCATCGCTTTTGTGAGTTAATTTGGAGTGTAACAGATATTGTACACGTCGCTAAAACTTATCGGCTTTTCCACGGGCTTCTTCAGCACCTTGGGTTTTATTCTGCATTTCTCTAGCTTTAGCAATCAATAACCAACAGTGTTTTTTAAGTTGATTATCGCCAGAAGCGAGTAATAAAGATTTTTGTGCTAAATCTTCTGCCATACCGGGTTTGGACTGTTTTAATCTAAGTAACGCCAGCTTATAAAATAACGTGGCATTACGTGGTTCAATTCTGATGGCCCGTTCGATAGTCGTTGTTGCCGAATCAATGTTGCCTTGCGAACTGCTTTTATTGGCAGCAACAACTAACGCACCAACAACAGGCGATAAAGGGGCAAAATTTTCAAGCGGTTGAAAACTGGGCGGTTGTGGTGGTGCTACAGGTGCTTCTGGTGCAGTTAATGTTGTTGTATCTGGCTTGGCTTCATTTGCAATACTTGTATTGCCTATTGCCGTGTTGTCAGTGGCTGGTGCAGGGAGTGTTGAGTTTCCTACAGGTGGAGTAGGAATGGTATTTGTTCCAGTTTCAGGGGGCACTACAGGACTACCCGTAGCTAATGGTGTTGTTTGATTGGAATCTATGGGTAATCCTGAATTAGTGGGTATTGTCTGACTGGAATCAATCGGTAAGCCGTTCATGACCTGTTGAGGCAATTCTGGAACGGGTGTTTGGTCAGCTATTTCTGGACTATGTTCAGTACCATCGGACGACAGTGGTTCAGCTTGAATAGGAACTGTCTGAATAGTTGGTGCAGTTGCCAATGGCTTAATCTCAATGCCATCGTGTTGATTTGCAGAGACAGCCGGATGCGTTTCGGGTTGTGGAATTGCAATAGGCTCTTGGTAAACTCTTGACCCGGGTCCTTGATAAACGGGAGCTGGTGTCGACTTTGAAAATAGACCGCAACCGGGGATTATCGCAGTCATACAGACGATTAATGCAAATCTTCGCTTTAGTGCTGTGGCTAAGGAAGAAAACTTAAAGGTAATAAAATTTTGATTAATTACTTTTGTTCGAGAACCAAAATATTTATTAGTAAATAGATACTTCATATTGCCTATGTCAATTTTTATAAGTCGTCGAATTTTGGATAATGCTAAATAATCGATAACTTTACAGGTTATTACATATCATAGCCAAATAATTTTCGATTCCCTAGCTAACTTTTGACACTGTTTAATATATTTTGAGATATAGGAGTAACAGCAGAGTGTATACCCCTATACAGCAGAAAGGACTGAAGAAAATGAACTAGGGTCCTATATCAGCACAAGCTTGGATATGATTGTCATATTCAGGTTGCAGGGCATAGTAATTGCCATTCCACATATGGTTTGCCTTACCATTTGCCCAAGTTAGATTTTTACTAGTTAATTGATAAGTTGAGCACAAGTCGCCGATTTCCTGACCATCAACTGTATTCCAGGCGGTACTAATTCCTATCGGATCGGTTATTGATTCGTATATTTCATGAGTGGTGGTGCTGGCTACTGCCTCAGCGTCAGGAAAATTTTGTGGAAAAACCCCCGTACCACAACCATTGGCTGTAGTGTAAGGAAGAATAGAGTAAATGATGGGTGTAGCGTTAGGGTATATATTTTGAGAAACATTACCATGATAACCGCAGAAAGCATTAGGACCACCGCTGACACAACTACCCGTGCCATCACACTCATCTTCTCCTTTCACTGTGTACATTAGATACATTGTACTGTTATTGACAGGCCATTTTTTCAGTGCAACTATTTTAGCTATTTCTTTTTGAACATCCGAATCTTCTAAACAGTTTTTTCTTGATGCCATGGATTCAGGGCATCCAGTGGTTGGATAAGGATTGGTATCGACGTACTCCCCAGCAAAATTGAGGTTGCCACTGATATAGGTTTTAGAGTTATCTTTGTTAACCTGATAGTATTGAGTTGTTACAGCAGATAAGCCGTTTGCAGTAGTGATGTCGGTTAAAAATTGATGTAGATATTGCTGATATTTTGACGACCAGTTGACTGCAGTACCAGTTTGTAATTTGGGCGGAACCCAATAAATAGCATAAATATTAACAATACCCGTCATAACCGGTGCGTTTTTACCGTAATACTGGAGATTAAAAACCGGTGCTGCAGATTTTAAAGAATGGTCTCTAAGAATCGGGAAACGAGGTAAAACATGGGGTTTAGCTTCGTCTAATAGGTAAAAATCAGATATTGCATGATTTTCAGCATAGACCTGAGTGGATAACAAAAAACTACTTATCACAAACAAGGCTGAAGATAATAAAATTTTCACGGTGTTCCCTTGTAATAAAAAAATTTAAATAAAGTGTTCGGTTGAGATTACAAATATAAAATATCACTTTTGTTAGAAAAATTATAAATAAAAAAGCCCCTTATAACAGGGGCTTGAATAAATTATTTAGAATGACTGTCTCAGTTGATCTCTAAAAAGGAATATCATCATCAAAGTCGTCATAGGTTGCAGGAGCCGGAGGCATGGGCGGCAAATTGGATGGTGGGTTATATGTCGATTTGGAAGCCGACATAGCCGCGCCGGTATTAGTGGGTTGTTCACTATGAAATTCGCTAGTACCGCCACTACGACTACCCAGCATATGCATTTCATCGGCTATAATTTCGGTAGTATAACGGTCTTGACCATCGGGTCCCTGCCATTTTCTTGTTTGCAGCCGTCCTTCTACATAAACCTGAGTACCTTTTTTCAGATACTCACCAGCAATTTCAGCAAGCCGATTGAAGAAGACAACACGATGCCATTCAGTGGCATCGCGTCTTTCTCCGCTTTGTTTATCTTTCCAGCGGCGGGTAGTCGCCAGACTGATGTTAGTGACAGCACCGCCTGTGGGCATATATCTGACTTCAGGGTCTGCGCCTAAGTTGCCAATGAGTACCACTTTATTGAGCATGAGGATTCCAAATAATAATTTTTAATTAATTAAATTAATAGGTTAAAAAATTTCTACAGTTTAATTTTCACCCGCACGGACATCAAATTCAATTTTCCAGCGACCATTATTTTTTCTGGAAACAGCTTGCAACTCTAAAGTTCCCACCTCAGTGACCGCTGCACATAAATGCACTGGAATGATTTCACCGGTTCGATAATTTTCTTGTGGTAAAGTAATTTCAATTTCTGCTAATTCCGATAGTTCATCGTCAGTCCAGTAATCCAGACGGGTTCCTACACGGTCTTCACGGCGACTATTGGAAGCAAAAAAGCGAAACCTGACCGGCTCACCAAGTACTAGACCAAATTCATCATCGGGTAATTCTTCCTGAGTACCTTCTTCCATTCCAAAAGGTGCAATGCACAAGGCTTCCAATTCAGGTGGTAAGCCCGGTACGGCAGGCATCGCGCTTTCAATGCCAACATAATAGGAAGCAGCTGTACCCCCTTTAATACGCACACCTTTACCTTTTCGCACAAAGCTATAGTAGGCGGCGCCACGAGCAACAGCTAAATCGAGATCAGAACCCGCTAGTAATCGGGCTTCAGGAGCTTGTTCGTTAACTAGCCAGGAGTTCAAAACCGACATTAGTCGATCTGCCAGTGCATTGGCTTTTAAAACACCACCATTGAATAATACAGCGGTAGGATGCAAGAAAGTAGCGTGTTCAGGTAAGTTAACATCATTCAGATCTTGCGTTGCCTGCTGCTGTTTACACAAAAACGCCGCTAAATGTCGGGTAATGGCGGCATCTTGCGCATAAGGCAGACCCACAGTTCGCAGACCAGTCCTTGGTCGACTCAATGGGCGATCGCTAATCGCTACGTGAGGAAGGAAACCTTCAACTAAAACATGATTAAGTTCTTGGCGAGTGAGTTCACTACGTAAAGTACCGCCAACTAATGATGAACCGCGACTAGCAATAACGAGTGGAATAGCATCAATGTCATGTTGCGTAAAAAGTTTTTCTTTGGCGTCTCGGCAACTGTGAGTTAGTGCCTGTATTTGCCAAGGTTGTAAACGTTGACCTTCTTTTTCTAACTTAGCTTTAATGGTGTAAGCCAATGCTAAGTCCATATTATCACCACCTAACAGAATATGGTCGCCAACTGCAACTCGGGTGAGTTCAAGGTTACCATCTTGTTGCGTAACGGCAATTAAAGACAAGTCAGTGGTTCCGCCGCCAATATCAACAACCAGAATAATATCGCCACAGTTTGCCTGTTTGCGCCAGTCTCCATGACTTTTTTCTATCCAGCTATACACAGCTGCTTGTGGCTCTTCTAATAAAATAGCTTGATTTAGACCGACAGCTCTAGCAGCTTCAACGGTGAGATCGCGTGCAGCAGGATCAAATGAAGCAGGCACGGTGATCACTAAATCTTGTTCGGCTAAAGGCGCATCAGGATGTTGATGTTGCCAAGCGTCACGTAAGTGCTGCAAATAAGCTACACTGGCGTTAAAGGGAGAGACCCGTTCGACTTCATCGGGGGCTTCAGAGGGTAAAATCGGTGCTTTGCAATCCACGCCTGCATGACACAGCCAGCTTTTAGCACTGGCAACCAGACGAATAGGCGTTTTGCTACCCATGTTTCGAGCAATCTCACCGACCAAATAATCGGGTTTATTAGTCCAAGGTAGCGTGCAAGCACCGTCAGCCAATTCTGCCGGATGCGCTTGATATAAAAATGAAGGTAATTGAAAGCTGTTGTCAACTGTACCGGGTGCTATCAATTGTGGTATTGCCATCACCTGTTGATGAAATTCTTGATCATCAAGAGGATTTATATCAGCATAAGCTAATACGCAATGTGTGGTACCCAAGTCAATACCGACTGCGAAACGCTTTGTAACAGTATTCGTGGAAACTGGTGGGTTACTCATTGCGTTGTCGTTGACATCAATAGTGACTGTCACTTCTTGCGTAACGGGAGACACTATGATTTCTGGATTATACTCAGTTTGGTTACTAATAATTGACGTTTCGACTTCTTGCGGTAGTTGTTCATACTGAGATGTTATCTCTGGTTCAGGTGTTACCGGATTGGACTCGTTTGCTTGTGCAGGTTTGGGGTCCTGCATTTTTTTTATGTGATCGAATAAACTCATAATTCAACCTCAGCAGCGGCAATTATCTTTGCATTGTAGCCTTGTGTCAGCTTAGGTAATTGAACATGAGTTACTTGCCAGCCTTTATGAATTAAGGAACCAGAAAAAGGAGCTTGACCAACAATATTACCCGTTAATCGAATACTGCCCGCATCAAAACCGGGAGCTAAAGTAATAATAGTACCTTCTTGTTCATTACGTATTGGTGCTAAGGTGAAATGTTCATTGATGGCTTTATTACAACCTTCGTGAACAACTCTAGCTGCAATTCCCACATCAGCATCACTATATTGGGTAATATCTTCTTTAATAAAATCGAGAAAACGGGCTTCATTTTGCAGCAGACTTAATAGTTGCAAAGCAGCATCCGGCGTTGATTCTTTGAGGATGATCGGTTCGGGTGTCGGTGCAGCAACCAGTTTTTCAACTTCGACTATTTTTTCCACAATTTTAATGACGGGTTCTTGCGGAATAATCGTAGCGGCAATGGCTGAATCAGGTTGTTTTTTGTTACGTCGAGCTAATCCGATAACAACGGATAAAAGTACGATAATCAAAATGAAAGAAAGCAAGACCACAGTGCCAGCAAGACAGACATGCCACAAATCAAAAGTGGTTGGTCTTATGGTTAAATCAATTGTATAGTTCATATTTATGAAAGCATTTTGTTGATAGGTTTAAGGCTAATGATAATTTGTTGTTTTGAAATCATAGCTAGTTGATTTTTCTTAGTTTATTAATTTATTCTTAAGTTAAGAAAATTATGTTTTTTTAAAACACATTATTGTCCCGATTTGCGGGCAGCTTCTGAAAAGATCATTGTTTGTAAAACATCTCTTGTCGTTTGGATACGCATTTGTTTTAAATGACGGTCAGCAACAACTTCAGGAACTTTTTCATCAATATAAATTTGGCGCATTTTCGCTAAAACGGATTCGCATTGTTTCATAATAATATCGGTCGCATTTCGACTATCTAGTTTTTGATGAGCCGGTTTTTGTATTTCATCCGATACACATTTCTTATAGTCGTATTTTGCAGTTTGAATCTTTGCAATCATAGCTTCAGATAACGTCGTGTTATGCCATTCGTTTTTGGCATCATCAGCAAATGCGGTTGAGGCTGTTAGGAAAAGGACTGAGAAAATAATTTTGTTCATGGCTTTCCTTCAATATTTATATTTTTAGCAATTTGCGTGAATTTTACGCCAACAGTATAAAAAAGCGTAATTATTCGTTTGGGATACTAAATGGAGTTCGGTCATTTAATGACAACGAATGACTATTTAGGCAAATGCATGATTGCTTCGACAATGTTAAACTATCAGTTGTTAATTTTTTTATCATCGAGACATAATGAATTCACTGTCAGCACTTTATCAATCATCAATTTCTTCATTACCGCTCATTGCTCGTGGCAAAGTACGTGATATTTATGATATTGATGCTGGGCATATGCTCATTGTTACCACTGATAGATTATCCGCCTTTGATGTCATTTTGCCCGATCCCATTCCAGGTAAAGGTCGTGTATTGACAACGGTATCCAACTTTTGGTTTGCTAGGCTTCAGCATATCATTCCCAACCATTTGGTCGATATACCATTGTCAGAGGTATTGCCTGACCCAGCTGAACGCGAGCCGATTGAAGGTCGTGCCATTATTGTTAAAAAATTAAAACCATTACCAGTGGAAGCTATTGTTCGTGGCTATTTAATTGGTTCTGGATGGAAAGATTATCAAAAAACAGGATCTGTATGCGGTATTCATTTACCTCAAGGTCTACAGCAAGCACAGCAATTACCTGAGCCAATTTATACCCCTTCGACTAAAGCCGGTATTGATCAGCACGATGAAAATATTTCTTTCGCTCAGTCTGTCGAATTAATGGGCGAAGAAATCGCTAAGCAAGTGAGTTCAATCAGTTTGGCTTTATATAAAGAAGCAGCGGCTTATGCACTGCAGCGAGGTATTATTATTGCTGATACAAAATTTGAATTTGGTCTTGATGATACCGGTACTTTATATTTAATTGATGAAGTATTAACTCCAGATTCTTCACGTTTTTGGCCGGCAGACCATTATCAAATAGGCATTAGTCCTCCTAGTTTTGATAAACAGTATGTACGTGATTATCTGGAAACACTGGATTGGGATAAAACCTTTCCAGGACCTACTTTACCAAAAGAAGTGGCAGAGTATTGCGCTGCAAAGTACCTTGAAGCCGAACTTAGATTAACGCAAGTAGATTAATATTAACAATAATGTCAATATATTAGGCGTAAAGATGTGAGTGAGATGGCAGAGTTCTAAATAGCACCACAAGCAGTAACTATTTAGGTAACAAAAGCAGATTCAGTGTAATTATTGATATTGAATTTTTAAAGACAGTCATAAAAGATCGATTAAGAATTTTTACCGCGTTGACCAGTACTTATGATGCCATAATGGTCAACATCGATAATATAAACCTTACCAGCACCATGTTGATGAGTATTGGCAATGGTCATAATTACATTAAAAATACTTTCGACTTGCTCATCATGGGCAAAGATTTCAATACGTTTTTTAGGCATAAACGGATCAAAATCTTGACGAGCAATAACTTTTTCACGACCAAATCCTTGACAGTCCGAAACACTCATGCCAGGAAAATGGGGCAACTCGAGTAATCTTTGTGTTAGTTTAGGTAACATAAAGGGTTGAATATAGGCGCGAATTTCTTTCATAGCTTATCTCAGTTTTCGGCGATTTCATGGTGGTCTTCAAAATAGCGATAAAGAGCCGGTAACATGGTTAAGGTTAATATAGTTGCCGTGATTAAACCACCAATAATCACTACAGCGAAAGGTTTAGCAGTCTCTGAACCAACATCAGTCGATATGGCAGAAGGTAATAAGCCAAGAATAGCCATGGAGGCGGTCATCACTACAGGACGTAATCGGCTCACAGAACCTTGTACTATGGCATCTTTTAATGGACTACCTTCGCGTCGGAAATGGTTGATTTGTGAAAGTAAGATAACTCCATTTTGTACAGCAATACCAAACAAAGCAATAAAACCAACCGCAGCAGAAACACTCAGATGAATTCCGGTTAATTGTAACGCAACCACTCCGCCTATCAGGGCAAAAGGCACGTTCATTACTATTAATGATGCTGTTCTTAGTGACTGAAACGCCCAGAATAATAAAATAAAAATAAGTGCCAAACTAATCGGAACAATAAATGCAAGCCGTTTCATTGCTCGTTGCTGATTTTCAAATTGACCGCTCCAGATAATGTTATATCCCGGCTCTAATACAACCTGCTCAGCTACTTTTTGTTGAGCTTCTGCGACAAAGCTACCTTGATCGCGTCCTATCAAATTACACTTGATAGCGATACGACGCATATTGTCTTCTCGGCTTATTCTGGATGCCCCTTGATTGATTTTAATATCAGCTAATTCAGGTAATGGAATACGTGTTCCATCAGGGGATAATACTGTAATATCTTCAATAGCACCCACAGAATCACGAGCACCACTGGTCAGCCTTACAGAAATATCGAAACGTCGATCACCCTCCAACATTTGCGTAGCCGTTTTTCCACCGACTGCCATCTCAATTATATTTTCGACATCGTTAACATTGATGCCATAACGGGCAATTTTGGCTCTATCAATAGAAATGACCATTTGTGCCAAGCCTGATTGCTGTTCTGCAGCAACATCTGTTGATCCTTTAATTGAACGGAGAATGCGGGTAATTTGATCAGCTTTATCTTGTAATACTTTAAGATTATCGCCAAAAATTTTGATTGCAATTTCACCTTTAACACCAGAAATAGCTTCTTCAACGTTATCTTGAATAACTTGAGAAAAATTGAATTGTAAGCCAGGAAATACGGCAAGGCTTTTTTGCATGGCTTTGATAAGTTCATCCTTGCTGTTATAGTGCCAAGTATCTTTTTGATTAAGATCAATCAAAATTTCCAGATTATTGAAGCCTTTTGGGTCTGTGCCATCTTCCGGACGTCCCAACTGAGTTAATATCGATTTAGCATCATTGAATTGACGTAACCGAGCGCGTATATCTTCTTCTAGCACCTTGGCTTTAGCTAAAGAAACTGGGGTAGGAAGGGTAATTGTTAGCCAAATATTCCCTTCGTCCAATTTGGGCATAAATTCTGTGCCTATAAATGCTAAAGAGCCCATAGATAATGTGAGTGCCAAACCAGCGCCGGCAAATAATCGACGCGGGTGTCGTAATACACTCTCCAATAATCCTTGGTAGATTTTCCTCATGTTTTCTACCAGTGGATTATGTGCTTCAATCAGTTTAGGACCCAGTAAATAACTGAGCAGTACTGGAATTAGCGTTAAGCTGACAATTAAAGAACCGAGTAAAGCAAAACTGAGAGTAAAAGCCATAGGTGAAAATATTTTCGCTTCGACTCGCTGAAAAGTAAAAATAGGTAAAAAAGCACTGATAATAATTGCTTGTGAAAATAGGATTGGTCTCGCTAACTCTCCCGCTGTGATCAATAATGATTGACGCATATGCGGAATACTGGCTCCTTGGGCCATTTCAAAGGTAACTTTGACCATAATGGCTTCTACAAGTACAACTGCACCATCGACGATAACACCAAAGTCAATGGCTCCCAATGAAATCAAATTGGCAGATATATGCTCAGCATCAATCATGATAAAAGCAAACATCAAAGATAACGGAATAACCGTAATCACAACCGCAGAAGCGATGATTCTGCGTAAAAAAATGATTAGAATAATTAAAATGAGTGTCGCACCTTCCACCATATTATGGCCAACAGTATTAATAGTATGTTGCACCAGTTCTGTACGATCATACAGGGGAATAATTTTGACGCCAGGTGGAAGAATATGACCATTTAGATTAGTGATTTTTTCTTTGACACCTTGCAAAACATCAATAGCGTCTTTGCCTTTAATGAGTAACACCACACCTTCAACAATATCATCACGATCGTTATATCCGACAATCCCAATACGCGATTGAGGTCCGATAACAACGGAGCCGATATTTTTGACAAAAACAGGAACGCCTTGATGACTGGCGACAACAATATCGCCAATTTCATCAGCGGATTTTAATAAACCTGATCCACGTACCACCAGTGCTTCGTAGCCGTGTTCAATATAGCCTCCCCCTGTGTTAGCGTTATTACTGGCAACTGCTTGATAAACATCGGGTAAGGTCAGGTTGTAATCTCTTAATTTATTCGGATCGACCTGAATTTGATATTGTTTAACACCGCCACCAAAAGCGACGACGTCAGCGACCCCTTGAACGGCGCGTAAATTTCGTTCTATAACCCAGTCTTGTAGTGCGCGTTGCTCAATTAAAGGGTAATGGGGAGCTTCAATACGGTAACGAAAAATTTCACCAATTCCTGTTGATAAAGGCCCCAGTACCGGTGACTCAACATCATCGGGTAAGTTAACTGCTCTAAGACGTTCCAAAACTTGTTGACGAGAAAAATAGTCTTCGGCGTCATCATCGAAAGTCAGTGTGACAACGGATAATCCAAAGATGGAGACTGAGCGCAAATTTATCAGATGCGGTAAGCCATTCATCTCTTTTTCTATCGGCAAGCTAATCAGTTTTTCTACCTCCTCTGGTGCTTGTCCTGGGTATTGAGTAACAACTTGCACAAATACATTTTGCACATCTGGAAACGCTTGAACGGGTAGTCTTTCAAACGATAGAATCCCACCAATGGCAAGCAAAACCGCAGCGCCAATAATGAGTAGGCGTTGTTGTAAAGAGAAAGCAATGATTTTGGTAATCATGGCTTAATATCTCCACTTTCTTGTTCGGCATCTTCTTCAGTTCGCAGTAATAAAGCGCCATCAACCACTAAACGTTCACCGGGTTTAAGACCTTCCAGAATGACCGCTCTATCTTTTAAGCGAAGTCCAGCCTTAACAGGGCGTTTTTGGTAGTGACTATCGCCAATGGCTACAAATAACCAGTCTGATTCGTCTTCAGTAAACAGTGCTGTTAAGGGAACCACGACAGCTTTATCATTTGGATCACTTTGTACATCAATGGCTGCATACATAGCAGGCAAAAGTCGCCTGTCTGGATTTGGTAAAAAGCAGCGTACTTTAACTGTACGTGAGGAATCTTCAACCACTTGGCTAATATAACTAACGGTTGCGGTAAAGTTTTCCTGTGGATAGGCAGGAACGTGAATCAGTACTTTGGCACCTAAATGAATTAAACCAATATCTTTTTCAAAAACATCCATTTGTACCCATAAAGTAGATAAATCAGAGATAACAAATAAAGGTGCATCCAGATCGGGTCTTATCTCCATGCCCGGATTGATGTTTCGCTCTGTGATGATGCCTGCAATAGGGGCATGCAAGGCATAACGATTATTTGTGCCCTCACTACGAACGCCCAGATTAAGCAGTTTGAGTTTTGCCCGTTCAGCTTCACTGCGAGTACGCATTAAATTATCTTGAGCCTGTTCTAGGTCTTTTTTGGGTGCAATACCATTAGCAAACAATTCCTGCATACGCTGAAAAGCCCTTTCAGCCAAATTTAAATCGGCTATAGCGCCAGCATAATCAGATTGGGCTTGCCCTAAGTCCGGACTATCCAGTTCAGCAAGCGTACTTCCAGTGTTTACATGGCTTCCTAAGGGAGCAATACGACCTGTTACGCGTCCTAAAATGGGAGATGAAACGCGTGCGGTTTTGGTTTCATCATAAGTAATTTTGCCAGTAACCGGATCCATTAACGGGCGTTGTACTAATTCAACAATGGCTTCCTTAATGTAGGCTCGTTTAGGCGATTCAGGACGAAGAATGACTTCGTCTTTAGGGAGTATATTCTGAATCTTATTAGTTGTTGGATTGTCCTCAGCCTGACAAGCAAGTAACAACAAACCAAGAAAATAAGGTAACAACAACGGGGGAGTTAAATATCTCATAATGGTCATTTTATTTCTTCACCATAAGCCATTAACAAATCCGCCCAAGCGTTACTACGGTTTGTTAATGCAGTGTAATACTCAAGCATCATAGCTTTATAACTGCGCTCAGCATCAATTAAATCAAGCAGTCCAACAGCGCCTTTCTCATAAGCTATTTCTTGGGTTTTGCGTAACATTTCAATACGCTTTACGACAGAGGATTCAAATCGCTGGGAAATATCGGCAGCACTCTGCCAGGCAGCCCACGCTTTCATCACTTCGGCTCGGATATTCAATTCAGTTTGTTTAACAGCCAGTTCAGCGGCGTTTAAACCAATGTGAGCGCGTGAAATTTCACCTTCCTGTCGATAAAACAAAGGGACAGGAACGCTAAAACCAATACCGCCGCTATCAGTGAAAAAGTTACCAGGGTCTCGCTGGAAAAAAGCGCTAACAGTTACATCCGGTATGGTCAGCCGTTTTGCCAAGGTGAATGCTTTTTTGGCTTGTTCAATACGAGTTTGCGCGGCAAGTAAATCGGGGCGATGTTCAATTGCCTGTTTAACTAATTGATCTTGTTTGGTTTGTTTAAAGTTATTAGACATTTCAGGCCAATTTTCAACGGCCATAATATCGAGACTGTTTTCCGGCCAGCCTAACACCAGCAGTAAATCTGCTCTTGCTTGATTCAAGGCGGCTTTGGCTAAATCCTGATCGCCTTGTGCTTTAAAGCTTTCAACTTCAATACGAGTAAATTCACTTGCGGCAATATCGCCTACTTTCAGTCTGACAGCATTGACGCGAAGTATTTCTTGATAACGTTGAAAATTTTCGTTGGCAACTTGTGCAGTTTTTTGTGCCAGTAGCAAATTATAATAGCTGTGACGAACGGCATTGGTGAGAATACGTGCAGTATCTTTTAAATCAAAATTAACCGCTTCGACAGCCAGTTCACTACTTTCTATTCGTAGGCGACGCTTTCCAGCGGTTTCTATGAGTTGCTGAATTTGAGGTGAAACAGCTGGTAGCGATGAGATATTGCTAAATTGATGATTAAACATCTTCGGTGTTAGAGAAGACCATGTAAAGCTAAACACCGGATTGGGTATGGCGCCGGCAATCACTTCTTGCGCTTGAGCATCATCTATATTAAAACTCGCAGCAATTAAGCTAAGGTTTCTCTGATAAAAAATAGCAATGGCTTGTTCTTCAGTGATAATAAACTGTTTTTCATTCGATGAATCAGCGTAAGTTTCCAGAGCCAGAAACAGTAAAAACACAAGGTAAGATAGAAATTTAATAGCTAGCATTATTAGAGCGCAATAAATCTATGTTCAGATTAATTTTATTAAAAACGAGTCTATAGTGATTAAACATTTAAGTATGTCAAAAAAGTAAATGTGAATATTTTAATTAACCAGATCAAATAGTTAATTAAAAAACCATGGATGATAATGAGAATAATATAAAGAGTTAGCTTAAATTTAGATTAAAACAACAACGTTTTTATCATCAAAATAAATAAGGACATTCTGCATTGTAGATGATGCTTTGTCAAAGTAGCCGATTGAGTGACGCTCTAACCATTATTAATGCCTGGTCAATTTAGAAATATTGAAGCATCGAATAAAACTCCATTATTGTTAGCAAGACTTTAAGCTGCTGCCAATTGGTAAATATTTTTGTGCTATTAACGCAACAATTGTAGGTTAAATGCGATTTTTAATGACAAGATGGCATAAATAATCTATATTCTAACGGAAGTGCTATAGGTTAAACCTAATGTACATATTTCATAGAGTTTTTTAGATTCAAACCTCAAAATTTAGGAAATTAAGTTTGAAAATTGGTCTGCTATTAATAATGCTTTTATTGTCTGCTTGTCAAAAGCAGGATGTGGTGAAGCCTGTTTCGCAAAAAGAACTTGCAGAAAATTCGGTGAATTATACGCAGACAAGCTCATCTCAAAGCATTACTAACTCAAATAATACTAATCTAGCGAATGGAATGAGTGTGGATACGGCGGG
>Ga0214192_1000069_pt1 | contig 59030 bp, 63 predicted proteins | sample TroBogEpilimnion_44_FD_153030 | JGI IMG/M metagenome (GOLD analysis project Ga0214192, IMG submission 153030) | Freshwater microbial communities from Trout Bog Lake, WI - 29JUL2008 epilimnion | ecosystem: Environmental > Aquatic > Freshwater > Lake > Epilimnion/Euphotic zone | place: Trout Bog... | reverse complement strand
CGAGGCAACAACTTGGTTATTGTCGACTGGCACTGAAGAAGACGATGCATTCTCTAAAATACAAAATGCAAGATTCTTAATACCAATATCAAAGGCAAGAACCTTCATGATTATATATAAAGTATATCAATCGTTTAGATTATCTATACTAGTAGAAATGCAACAAGCACAAATAACAAAGGAAAATATTATGGCAACGCTTGAAAAGGATGTCCGAATGCTAAAAGACAGCATGGATATCATCCATGCTCTTGTTCACGAACAGCAAGAATCTATTGACAGTATTGAAGACTTTATCCATTTGACAAAACAAGATGTAAAAGCAGCGGAAACTGCATTAGTTGTGGCAGATACATACTCTATCAAGAAGAATTCAACAGAGTATATGTATTATTTATCAGGATTGGTTGGTATTGTGGGAGTAGTTATGGGATTAACTGTGTTATTCTGAGAAAATGACATTTATCAGAATATATAATACGCTCAACGAGAATCGAACTCGTGTTGGGTGCTCATAAGACACCATTCCTACCACTAGAAGATAAGCGCATATTGAGGAATTTCTTCCTACCTCACTATAGATCAGATTCTTTAAGCTCGTTTCTAGAACACTCCCCGTTTTGAATTCCGCCCCCCCTCATAAAACTGTGTTGTTCCAATGTTCTTACGATTATTCTGTAGTTCTGCGATCGTTGGTTCATAGGAGAATGTTCCAAATAGATCAGGTGCAACTGAGTTTGCCCGTTCTACACCAATTCCGTCATGCAAGTGTGTGGGATTTACCTCTGAATAGAATGGGGTAGAATGCACAATAGAAGCAGGAGGGGGTACTGTATTCGCCATTGCAAGTGATGCACCTGACCATTCTACCTGTCTGCGACGTGACTCGTCCATCATTTCCTCGGCATGATGGATGAGCCATAATTTTGTATGAAATTGTTGTCCTGCTTTTACATTTTTGCTGCATTGCGGCCGATAATCTGTTACCAAACGACCATCCTCAAGCGGTGCGGCAAAGGCGGGGTAGCGACTGTCTCTGGCAGGATATACGTCTTTAGCTGGTGCCATATATGCTGTATGTGCTCCCATATACTCACTACCAAATGAAGGAGCAGTGTATAGCATTGGGTTAGTATTACTGCTAAATCGGTTGTGAGCCATCTATCTTTATCCATAGCTTTAGTTATAAAATCATTAAGGCTCATTGCTAAAAGATGCACTGGTTTCAATAAAAGAATTTGCTCCCACTCCTAAAGAACCGGGCAAACCTAACGGAACAGATTGCAGATCTGATGCCTTTAATGCATCAACATATGCACTCTTCTTTACAGGCACACCTGTAATTCCTCTGGACTTTGTGAGCGCTTGAAGCTCTTTTAGAGACATGTATTCATAATTTGGTTTTACTTCAGATGAATCCTCTTGATTCTCTGATTCAACCAAATCTACTTTATGTTGCTCAGCGTCAGATGCTTCTTGAAGCACATCGTCAAGAGATTGATAGCCGTTATTTGCGGCATTATCGTGAACCATGGATGGCTCTGATGCATTTTGCTTTTCAGGTGAAACATTTACAACGGTTTGTGCTACTGCATCTTCATACGGTGTATAAGACCCTGCACGTACTTCGCTAGCTCCATTAGACTGTCTATCAGATACACTCTCTTCCATGTCATCGGCCGGTAGTTCTGTATATTCTTTAATTTCATTGCTCATTTTCAAGTCAAGCAAGATAGATTCTAGTAGATTAATTTTTTGCTCAGATTGTTGGATACGAGTATATAGATATAATGCAATTGATCCAAACAATAAAACAAGAACTAAACCAATGGTAAGGGTATCACTGAGGTTATTCATTCTGTACTGCCAAAGGGTTTTTGAAAGAATCATAGGACGCAGTTATGCTGGGCATGCTGGGCAATGAAATAGTTAAACCATTTCTCTGCAATAGCGTATCCACGCTACTCACTTTACAAACGCCTTCTTCAAGCGAATATAGAAATGTAACAATTCCATCTTCATTGACTGTTGCAGGACAGCATAAGCGCTGTATTACCTGCGGAGACTTGTCAACTAATTCAAATAAATGTGTGCTAATGATACTAATTGCATTCCGTTTATTCCATAATTGATTACAATAGATCTCACAGCTACGCAGTGCATCAGGGGGATTTGTAGAATGATACAATTCATCAATAAACACAAGAATAGGCCCCTTACATTGCAGTGTGCTTGCAGTAAATTCAATCTCTCGTTCAAAGCGGGATTTTGAACCAGGTAAATCATCAGGTTTCAAGCATACAAAAATACGCTCAAATGGAGTAAGTGTAAGCTTACCAATTGCACACCCATATGTATGCGCTAATAGTGCATTTATCGATAAGGCACGAAGAACAGTTGATTTACCACCCTTATTTGGCCCTGTTAAAAGAGCATGACGCTTTGCAGATAAATTAACTGTGATTCGTTTTGACGTTTCTTCTAAATGAAAATCAAATGCATCCTTATTACAAAAGACAGGTGTAGACGAAGATACCCATCGCACTGGATATATATCATTATGATGTGCTAAACACATAAGTACTTCAAGTGAACCAATATACTTTAGAGCTAGTTTGAAATATGATGACTCTAAAATAACTCTAGCAGTCGCATCTCGCTGATTATCGATGTTAGGCAGCGGACATTTGAAAAATGTAAAACCATGTTTACCTAACAATTGTGATAACTCTTCATATTTAGTACGAAACTGTAAAATGAGTGATCCATTTTCTTGTATAATGTTATCTACTGATTTCAGATGTGTATGCGTCCAGTAGGGTTGAACTATGCCTTGAAGAATAGTAACAATTGCAAGCCCAATTTGTTTTACAATATTCGAAGTCAAACTATTCATCGAACTTGCATCATTCATATCAAACCCATCTTCTTTTAATTTATCAAAAGTACCTGACATCATGGAGTGTAAAATTGTCATATAATTCGTAAATGTCATGGGAATATGGAAAACCGATTTAATAATAAGATAAGGTGCAATAAGTGTTAAGATAGGAATAAGCAGTGATATACCTGGCAGAACATAAATACGAATAAATGCCCAGATTGATAATACATATGGCACAAAATTAAACATTTGAAACATAGGTTTAAAAAACAGAATTTCACTGTATGATTCGCGTTCTAACTCTGAATCATTATAGATCATGTTCGTCAATTTCTCCTCAATGGCTGCAATTTCACCGAAAATATGGTTGCATTTACCAAATAGCTCTGGATCTCTTTCAAATGCATCTTTAAAGCGTTTGCATTTTGTACTAAGATGCTGTAATTGATTTTTGTCAGATTTCCAATCATTAAGTTGCTGTGTAAATGCTGTATTTGATGCAACCGTTTGAAGACCAATCCATTTTGAGAAAATAGAAACATCAATTATTGCATCAATTGAACTCATCTTATATCATCTACTGTATTTTTATTATATATCTAACACAAATGTAACTTTTGCAATATATCAAATAATTATAATATATAATATATAAAATTGATGGAATTCTTATACTCTTGAATGTAAGCTTAAAAAGAAACCATCTATCAAGTATAATCATAATGACATCAATTAGTCAGGATATTAGTTTGATATATTCATTGCGAAAGAATATCCGGGACCCAAAAATTCCAAATAATATTCTTAAATCTATTGAAAATATCCATGCATTACTTTCAAAATCACAAACGAGCTGGAAAAAGGTTGAATGGAGAATGTCACCTGTTGTAGAACAACCTTCACAGCAATCGTATCGTGCGTCATCTTTTGGCAATCGTAATAAAAATACATTTGGCCAACACGACAATAAACATAGTAATCATAGTGCAAATGCTAATCACGCTAATCACGCTAATCACGATAAACATGATAAACAAGCAACTCATCAAAAGGATCCGTTAAATGTTAAAAATAATGATAGCACTGACAATATTCATCGTCCACCTATGCAGAAATATGTCAGTAAATTTAAGAAATCATCCGATAATGTTGAAGATACCATTCTCTACACGATCTTGCGTGGAAAGCTTAATAAATTTAGTCAATCAAACTATAATGAAATTAAAGAATTTATTACGCATATCATTGATGGCGGTGAAACAGATATGATTAAATGCTTCATGAAGCTTGTATTTGAAAAAGCAGCAAGTGAAGAGATCTTCTGCCCACTATATGCCAAACTATTAAGCGAATTGAGTTTGCAATATCCTGTATTACTAACTGAAATGGCAAACTTGTATGCCCAGTATATGGAAATCTTTGAAGAGGTTGTATCACAAGATGATGTAAACTTGGAATCGTATAATGATATCTGTAAGCGTAATACTGAGAAAAAATATCGTCGAGGATACTCACAATTCCTTGCAGAACTTATTAAGCATAATGTGATTGATTTGGACACATTTATGAAGATTATTACTAAGATTATTAGCCAAATAGAGCGTAATCTTATGAACAAGGACTCGATAAAACTAATTGAAGAATTTGCAGATTGCTTAATGAAGATTATTAAGGCAATTCAATCCTATACCCCACGCAAGGATTCTACGGATGCTGAACATATCATTCATCATATTCGATCCACTCTTAAGAGTGAATTTGGAGTGCGTATTAAACCTCTATCGGTTCGCACGGCAGATATGATTGGATTGAGTAATAAAGCTCGATTTACATTTCTTGATTTGTATGAAGCTGTTCAAAAGTTTTAATTGGCAGAAGATTTATACCTTTGATCCAATCTGTATTCTAGATACTATATAGAAATGAGAAAGACACGGCGCGCAATAATACCGAAACTAATGAAACGGCTGAAAGATTATAGCGCGTGTTTTGTTAAAAAAATGAAAGACTCGTTAGTGTTTGCAAAGCGTACTCTTAAGAAGATGCCTAGTATGCTTCTTGCAAAACTAAAAAGAGCAACATGCTCAAAAGTTGGGCGTAAGACCACTCACAAAATGTCTCGTAGAAAATAAATAAATGAAATATAAAAATTGATTCTATTTTTGATAATTGTATAATTTAAACGATTGTCAAAAATATTACCTAAGTAGAAATGTCAGACAAGTCAAATCGAAAGCATAAACGACTTGTAAAACATAATAACGGTGATGAAAGTGATTCCAGTATAGATGATAGGGGTAATATTCGAAATCTAATTGTATATGATTCTGATTCTGAATCTGATTCAAAAGCTAGACATTATCGGTCTTCGAGGCCTGTTCGTAAAGCTGCTATTATTGCCAGTAAACACATTGAAAAACATGTGAAAGATAAAAGAGCATCGGATCGAATTAAAATGATCGAGAAAACACGAATCCATTTTATAAGACCTACCAAGAATATTACACCCTCTAAACGTAAATATGTATCAGACGATTCGTATACTGAAGATGAATCATATGTGGAAGAAGAGGAAGAGGAAGAGGAAGAGGAAGAGGAGGATCAAGAGGATGAGGAAGAAGACGGATCTTACGTAGAAGCAGAGGAGGAGGAAGAAGAGGAAGAGGAAGAAGAGGAGGAAGAGGAGGAAGAAGAGGAGGAAGAGGAGGAAGAAGAGGAAGAGGAGGAAGAAGAGGAGGAAGAAGATGAGGAAGAAGAAGAGGAAGAGGAAGAGGAAGAGGAAGAGGAAGAGGAAGAAGAAGAGGAAGAGGAAGAAGATGAGGAAGAAGATGAGGAAGAAGAGGAAGAATATGATGAAATGGACGAAGAGGATGATACAGAAAATATGAATGGAATTCATAGAATTTTACTAAAACTGGGTGGCGGACACTCGTCTGAAAATTCAATGGTGCCGCAAAAATATAATATGAAAAAAGAACCTAAGATAGTAAAACAATTTGTGAAACTGCTAACAAAGCCCATGCAAGATAATACAATTGACACGCAAATCGGACAATTTAAAGAATTATCCCAAGAAAAACAAAATGAATTGATTCTTGCTCTTCAGAATCGTCCAGTTATTAATAACAGTGGTGTAAATCTTATGTTAAAAATTCTGACATTAAAACTACCATCCGATATTCAGGCAGTTATTCTCTCAAAATATAACAGTCTTCAAAATCTTGACACATCCAGTAATGAATACTTTAAAATGCGTGCGTGGCTGGATAAAGTAGTAAGTATTCCATTTGGAATTTATAAAGATATTCCTGTTCGCCTCGAAGATGGATCTGAAAAATGCGCTGAATTTATGAGAGCATCCAAGAAATGCATGGACGACGCAGTATATGGCCAGGATGAATCAAAGCTGCAAATTATGCAGTTTATTAGTACAAAGATTGCTAATCCAAATGGTCGTGGTTTATGTCTTCTATTAATTGGTCCACCAGGTATTGGAAAAACAACAATTATTAAAAATGGAATTGCAAAGGCACTTGGATGGCCTTTTCAATTTATCTCACTTGGAGGCGATTCAGATGCAAGTACATATACTGGGCATCAAATGGTATATGAATCATCCCACTGTGGTAAAATTGTAAATTCTCTAATTGCATCAAAATCGATGAGCACAGTACTTATGTTTGACGAATTGGATAAGATCTCTCAAACACCAAAGGGCGAAGAAGTGATGAATCTGCTTATTCACTTAACAGATCCTGTGCAGAATGGGGAATTTGAGGATAAATACCTGTCAGGTGTACCAATTGATCTTAGTAAGGTCATGTTTGTATTCAGTGCAAATGACATTAATAAGATTGATAAGGTTCTACTGGATCGTATGCTTGTTATTGATTTAAAAGGATATGATCTTCCTCAAAAGACAGTCATTGCTGAGCAATATTTACTTCCTATTGCATTAAAAGAGGTAAATCTAATTGAAAAGATTGGGATCTCTAAAGATATCATTACAACTATTATTCAAGAGTATGCAAGTGAAGAGAAAGGTGTTCGCGAACTAAAGCGGTGCATTGAACAGGTTACTCAGAAGATTAATATGCTACGCATGTATAATTCGCCTGAGTTGCCATTTCATATCAAAGAGTTTCAACTACCATTTGTGGTAAAGAAAGATCACATCAAACTATTCATTAAAAAGAAAGAAAAGAGCGATGCTCCTCCGTTTGGAATGTATATGTAATTATTTATCCAACATACTAGCAGCAAGTGCCATTTCAAGATTAGACATATTCTTAGATGATTTACGTCTTTCACGATACATTTTAATTAAGTCACTCTTAAGTTTTCCTTTCATCTCCTTATCAGAAACACCTAGTTTTTCTAATAAGGTTTTAAGTACATCAACTGTAAAGATACGACTCTTGCTAACTACTGTATCGTTTTTAACTGCGTTTAATGCATTCATTAAAGAGCTGCGAGGTGATTTATTTTTAGAGTTCTTTCGTGTATTATTCTTATGCGATCTCGATTCTTTATTATATTGCTCTTGGAGTTTTTTTGCAAATTCGGCATTTGCATTCGCATTTGCAGTCGCATTCGCAGACGCAGACGATTGCTTATTATTAGGGCTAGAATTCATATGCTCACTCACTAATAATTCATAATGTCCATCATTAATACGAAGTATATCAATCATATGAGAATATGCGCGTTTATAGAACTGTATTTTGTTAATAAAAAATGCACCTCTTTGTTTTTTAACATCATATATATTCATATTGATATGAAATGCATCGGCTGCTACTTGTGATACTATGTCGCCATCATTATTGTTCCATACACCATCTTCTCCCAATTGATTTATTCTATGTGTAGGATCCGCGTTATTGTTTGCATTATTGTTTACTATGAAATAGGGCATGATCTCATTCATATGTCTGTGCATATATTCAACCAATCGTTGACGTAACTGTGTATGTGTAAATGACAGTCTAGGTATATGATGCACCATGCCTGCTTTCGACAGTGTATCAAAAAAACAATTACCATCATCTAGAGTTTCGACAATATCGAACTGTGCGCTTCTAGCAAATTCATTGGCGCATGTATCATATTTTCTAGCTTTACATGTATATACGCGTTGAACCATTTGATTTGCTATTCCATTTGTAGCCATTCCATTTGTAGCCATTCCATTTGTAGCCATTCCATTTGCTGCCATTCTATTTCTATTGTATATTATAATCATAGTATAAGATACTGCCAATGACAATACTAAAGAATGTTAAAAATCCTTTTGAATACATATTGCCATTACAGTCTTCTCCAAAACATTTATCCATAAAAAGTTGTACCACATTTTTCTTATTTGATAAATTGTATTCAACTACACCCGCTAGGCATTTATTAAAACAGTAATATGACAGTGTAGCTGTTACAATAAATATGAAGAATACAATTCGAAAAGTGTCCCCTGGTTTAGAAAAGAAGAAGAAATATATAAACCCCACAATAAATACAGTATAATGTAATATAGTTACAGTAAAAGACTGGTGTGTATCTTCTAAAAAGAACAGTATTGTCTTGAATAATGATGTAAAAAACTCCGTAAGATATTGTTCTGCGATTTCTAACACCATTTTACTGTATATAATTAAGATAACGTTCTACTAAATTTGCCCTCATATACTAGAGAATGCAGTTCATTTCCGATCGCTTTCAAGGTGTATGGGCTCCGCCTTATCTTAAAAAGTTTGCATTCAAAGTCGCCATGGTTCTTCTTGTAATTGGAGGAATCAATTGGCTATGTGTCGGTCTATTTGATACAAATGTGGTAGAATCGATTGTCGGCAATGGGTTTTTGGCAAGTTTAATTTATATGCTAGTCGGTATTTCCGCAATTGCCATTATGTTTGATCGTGATACATATTTACCCTTTCTAGGACCCACATTGGCACCCTGTTCTGTATTACAAGACAGGGTCCCTCCGGGTGCAACAAAAGACGTGAAAGTTGTAGTAGTACCTAATACAAAAGTCATATACTGGGCCGCCGAGTCAGATAACGACAAACTAAAAGAGATGAAATCATGGAAAGAGGCCTATGCTAAATACGATAATGCAGGGGTAACTACATCTAATTCCGATGGAATTGCTATACTCAAAGTGCGCGAACCTCAATCATACAAAGTCCCCTTTAAGGGCAAATTAGATCCGCACGTGCATTATCGTGTATGCGGCGAATCAGGATTTATGGAGAAAGTCAACACAGTATCTATGAATAAATCTGAACCCGAGGGATTTGAAAGCGAACAAATGGATAAATACAGTAAGGGACGAAATTTGGCAGATAGTTCCGCCAGTATCTATTGAATTATTTAATTCAATCGATAGTTCTACCAGTATCTATTGAATTATTTAATTCAATCGATAGTTCTACCAGTATCTATTGAATTATTTAATTCAATCGATTCAATGATATAAAGATTCATAATATAATAACCATATAATCACAATGACGCAAACACCTGTCACACTTCTAATTCAACTTCTACAAGAAATTGAATTAGACGAGTCAATCGAAGTAGTTGATACTAATTATGTATCAACTCATCCACTTGTACGAGCGGTAGTGTATTTGGCGAATCAATATCTAACAGGAGACGATGGTTATGGACTAATACAGCAAATTATTAGGAAGGGATTCAATATTTATCCAGGAGAACAGGACCGATTTGGATGGCTAATAGGCTGTATTCAACTAGGACGTGGAGTTATTGTATTTGGTTAGTGCACTCCCTAAAAAAGAAAATATAATTGGAGGATGAAAATTGTGGGTTTGGCAGTGAACGCGCCTGTTCATCGTCAAACCACCACCATTCTCCTGACAGTGGATGTTTAAATTGTGCAGTATAGTGACCACCGATATGTGTTCCGTGGTGATCAGATACACCACGAAGTTCATATAATGCCGTGCGACGCACATCCTTTGATTCTTCTGCAAAAAACTCTGAAAATGAAAGAGTAGCGCCATTATATGGACAATGTGTCATATTTTTGTGACCATTATAATGAAAACGATGAAGCGTTATAAATAAATTACTTGGCAGTTTCCACAAATGTGAATATTTTTTAGCAGTATGACGCCCGTGACAGTTATTACACTGATATCCTTCAATTTCAGACACTTCATTTACTTCATTTCGAATCCAATCATAAAATGTTACACCATCACACGGAACTTTTAGTGAATTAAATATTTCCCACTGATATGTTTTATTTGTGCAATTTGTACATTGCACTGTTTTCCGCATCATTCCAAAAAATAGATGAACGACCTCGCTGTTATTTTTAGATAGAAATCGATTCCATCCATTTTCTCCCATGATTTGCATTCTTTCAGAGGGCGACGCTGTATCTGATACTGACTGTTCTACATATTCTACTTCTGTTTTCAATGCTTCGTGAAAATGATCCAGTAAATAGACTAAATATTCATGACTGTCATTTGGCACAGGCAGTCCAAACATTTCATATGGACCACCCTGCACTGCTTTACGAACCTCAGAGATAAATCCAAGCGGGCGCACATAAGCCGGTTTATATGCAGACCACAGAGCTCTTAGAATATCTTGATAGGCAAGAATAATACGCTTATTTGCATCTTCAGGGCGATTCTTTAACTTTTCTACAAAGTCATTGGTTAAGCAAAATACATTCCATTCAGATGATGCACGTATTAGTTGTAGCGTTGTATTACAATAACAGGTGTTCCCCATATTTTGTATACCAACCACGCCTTTTAACAAGGGATTCTGTTCTGCATTTGATTGCATCTATGAAAATAGATTACATCAGGGCTTAAGTCGTCGTTAACTAGTCTTTACTATAAATGGCAGCACACAATATGTATCACATTCAATTATTAAATGATCTACATAATTGGTTTCCTGAACTACTTTATAATTCCCAGCGTTTTCAAAATGTACAGGATGTTCTTGGATATATTATTCAAGTTGCAAATCAAAATTCATATCAAATGAACCAACAACGTTATAATACATATCAATACCAAATGGGATATCAAAGTGCCTCATATCCAAGTACACCTATTATTCATTCAAGTGCACCAGTATCGGCAAGTGCATCTTCTGTCCCAGCCTTTACATCTTCGAATCGATCTACTTCTCGTTCTACAGGGGGTATATTTGATTTATTATTTAATGATCATTCGATGGAATATGATGAACCCGCTGCACATATACATATTTCACATATATCTCCACAGCCTGCTGACAATCTTCTATCAAGTATTCTTGGCCAAGTATTGTATGGACGCAGAGATACAACTGCCATGCAAAACTTTCTTAATCAAACTGTAGTTGTACGCCCTAGTGCTGAACAGATTAATTCAAGTACTGTGGTAAACACTGCCGCGGAAACACAAGATGATAATTGTGCAATTTGTCAAGATGAAATTGAGCAAGGCCAGGATATGCGTACAATTAATCATTGTCATCATATATTTCATAAACACTGTATTGATACGTGGTTTGAAACCAATGTGCGTTGCCCTACATGTCGCCATGATATCCGAGGGGGACATCATGCGCCTTAAGGCGCATGCCTCCCCCTTAAACCCCCTGTTTAGATGTATTGGGCCCATGTTTAGATGTATTGGGCCCATGTTTAGATGTATTGGGCCCATGTTTAGATGTATTGGGCCCATGTTTAGATGTATTGGGCCAGTGTTTAGATATATCTGGAGCACATACTTTTCCTTAACCCCCTATGTTTAGATACATCCAACCAGTGACCTTAAATATCTAAACCGCAGGGCTAAATACATCTAACCAGTGACCTCAAATATCTAAACTAGTGACCTTAAATATCTAAACCGCGGGGCTAAATACATCCAACCAGGGGAGGAGGGAGGCATGCGCCTAAGGCGCATGATGTCCCCCTCATCCTCTTAAGTAACAAGTAGATCACTTAAATCCTCAGGAAGTTCTTCAATTGTTGTTTCATAATGTTCCTCGATCTCTTTAATGCATTCAATCTCATTTCCACAAATCAAATTAATAGCAACTCCCTTCTTACCATATCGTCCAGATCGCCCAATACGATGAACATAATTTTCACGTTGAACTGGCATCTCATAATTAATAACAAGTGATACCTGTTGAACATCAATACCTCTTGCTAGCAAATCGGTGCTAATGAGTACACGGGTAGACCCTGAACGAAAATCTTCCATGCGTTTTTTGCGCTCACTTACTTCCATATCGCCGTGAATATACTCCAACGTAAACCCATGTGATGACAATTGTTTAACAAGCCACTCTGCTTTTTGACGTTTATTTACATAGATAAGTGCTTGATTTACAGTAATTTGTTGATATAAATCAAGCAGAACAGGTAGCTTCCAATCTTCACGTTCAATGTTTACATAAAATTGTTTAATACCCTCCAATGTAACTTCGTCTTTTGGAAGAAGAATGCGTACAGGATTATTCAGATAGTTCTCGGCAATGTCCAAAATATTTTGAGGCATTGTTGCACTAAATAGTGCAAGATTTGTTGATGCAGGGAATTTATTATTTAGAATTGCTTTAATCTGCTCTGCAAATAAATCCTCTAACATCTGATCTGCCTCATCCAAAATTAGATACTTTATGTGCTCTAGTCCCAAATCTCCGCGCCGAATAAGATCAAAAATACGTCCAGGTGTTCCTACAATAAACTGTGCACCATTTTTTAATATATGAATATCATTGCGAACTTGATTACCACCTGTTGCGGATAACACTTTAATATTCATATAATGTCCAATTGATTCAGCGACACGTTCCGTTTGTTGTGATAGCTCACGTGTGGGGCAAATCACAAGCACCTGTGGAGCTTTAATGGTTGGATCTACAACCGATAGTGATCCAATTGTAAATGCACCTGTTTTACCAGTACCTGACTGGGCCTGTGCAAGAATATCATTTTTTAACCGCATTGGTACGATTGCCATCTGTTGGATCTTAGAGGGTTGCTCAAACCCATAACTGTATACGCCGCGTATTAGGTCATTTTCCAATCCCATATCGTCAAATGTATCATAGGATTTAACTCCTATGTCGTAGGTTAAAACTTGTTTAACTTGTTTAACTTCCAAGTCATCCATATTTATTTTCTGTTATTGAAACTACAGAACATCTTTATATTGTTAGATACGTAGTAACAGTATAAGGATGCGAATGAGTGAAATGAGCAACCCATAGAAATGTGCAAACAAGATACACTAGCAAATGAACGAAATGTACAAACAAGCAAAAATATATAAAATTGATTATTTAAATAAAATATAATATAGATAGAATATGGAGATAGACGAAGTAATCGAAGCAGGTTTGGAGTTTGAAGATAATGATTGGGATGAAGAATACGATGAAAATGTGATAGAAGATGAGGTTGTCCAAGATGTACGTCCTGAATTAAAGCGTCTATATCAGCAGCACCCAGAGTGTATTCTAGACTATGTCGAACAGGTTATACCAAAATTACACTTACAATATGTACCACCTGGTGGACCAAATAATGAAAATAATCACCGGACATACCCATTCTTAACCAATTTTGAAAAAACAAAAATTATCGGTCTTCGTGCTAATCAACTTAGTAAGGGATCATCACCATTCATTTCAGTTCCAAAACATATCACGGATGTCCGAGATATTGCCAGATTGGAACTTGAGCAGAAACGACTGCCATTTATTATTAAAAGACCCCTTCCCAACGGGACATTTGAATATTGGCGACTAATTGATCTTCTTATTCTTTAAAGAACTATAAATAGTGGAACATGAACTGTGCAAAATATACAAAGTGGAGTGAGATTTATGTATTTTATATTTTTCACTATATGCACGTCTCTTTTTAAAAAATGAACATAAATTATTATATTCTTGTTCATGTAATAAAGAAAGTGATACTGGAATATTTTTTAATTTTAATTCTGTACTATAATGTTTTAAATGGTTCATTACCTGACACCTATCTTACTTATTTATTTTAGATGAGCAAAGGTCTAAAGTGTTATTGTAATAATATACTCATAATCATACACAAATACAATATTAATGGATCATCAGGATTGGACAGTTGTTACAATAAAACGTACACCTAAAAAGGATCATTCAGGTGTACATGTAAATCATTCTATTGTTCCAAAATCAGATGCGCTTGATATAAGCTATATACCACGAAAATGTGTAACATCGGAATCTTTGCAGGCATTAATTCGTAAGCGTATTGAAATGAAACTTAATCAGGAGAGCGCGGATAAGCTGTGTGCATTTCCTGTAAACACTTTTAAAAATATTGAATCAAAACGAATTATTCCTACCGAGAAGCATCAGATGGTTATTCAAAAGCAGTTATGCGTACAGCTTAAAATTGAGACGCGCTAGTAAATAGTGTATAATAAGTCAGATGTTCAAAACATACATTCAAACTACTAGTACACTTTGTATATATCAATTACGACAAGAGCGTATTTGCCCTTCTATCTATTTCCCAAATGTAGATACATTGGCACTTATTCGATGCAATCCTGATGGTATTTCAAATATCATAAAATCATCTATTTTTCCAAATCTAAAAACAATACACTATTTATCATTACATCCAGGTGATTATCAAATTCAGAAACGCTTTAGTAACAGTCGTATATCATGGGTATTTCCAGCAAAACCATATACATTTTATGATAATATGGTCTATGGAGGATTGGGTAAAAAAGATAATACTCTTATTACCCAATATATTGACAGTAAATCGACGGTTGATTTGTCTACATGTAATACATCATTCTATTTGAAACTCCCTGAGTATAATAAAAAAAATAATGCAATTGTACATGATGAACAGTACCGTGCATATATGATGAATTACTTACTAGATCCACGCGGATCATATAATGATATTTCTGTATTGTCTACGATTTATGATTCATTTCATCCTGAATTTTATTTATATAAAGAGAATATTGATAATGATTTTTTTAACTGTATTGTAGATGATCTTAACCACCCTGACGCCACTCTTTCCCGCAGTTTAGACATGTAATAAAGATGGTCATGGGTTCATCCGCCGAACGAGTCTGAAGTTCATAATAGGTACATTCACGTTTCTGACAACGTCGACACTTGAATTGATCAGTTGCCATACTCTTATTCCCTTCTAAGATCTTTTGCTCACGTTGTAGCAATTTATCCTTCAAAGCAAACCACTTTTCAGGAAACATCTCGTATGCGGACATGAATGGAATACTATATAGGGGAAATTCTCCTTCCATTACTCGGGTTAGAAGACGCGTATTTTTAACAGGCGATTCTGGATGAATATTACTTATAATGGATAACATATGTTGTCGATATAATTCGCAAAATGCAGGGACTTTCCAATTACAAGCGATATATTGTTTCTGAGCAAATTTATAGGAAGATTCAAAGATAGACTTCTCTAGTATAGTAATATCCTCCTTTGAAAACATGGATTCAAGAAATGTCAAATGCTGCAAACATTTTAGTCGCAGTGGACTTGTTTCTGGTCCAGACTGAATAGAGATATCTTCTTTAAGAGAGTTGGGATCTACCTTGGTATATACAGGCGCTTTGCGGCGTTTTATAATAACAGGTAATTCTTCTTCCTCTTCTTTATCGACTAGTTCCTCTTTCTCTTCTTTTTCTTCATCATCCTCATCGTCAAATACATCCGCTACTTTGTCATCTTCCGCGTCTGATAAAATCTCTTCTTCTTCCTCGTCTTCGTCGATGCCTTCGTTGTAAAACGAATTCCATTGTTCTACTGTGCATGGAATAGGATTATCCCACGTATGTGTAAGTGATACTAGAATAAGAATATCGCCAAACAGAACAAGACCCGAATATGGATCAGGTAGCTCCGTTTTATTTTCCGTTCCTTTCTTTCCTTTTTTATATCCAAATACAAATATGTATTTGTAATCATATTCATAATAGCACACATTTTCGGGTATATCTTTCTTTTTAAAGTATTTTTGAATAGTATCCATGGTTACTGTGCCATCTTCGGATAAGAGAAGGTTTGTCTTCTTCACTTCGCCCTTTGTAGTAAGCACAACTGTGGATAAAATAGGCATATTCACGCTATAATTAGTATATAAATGATGCTTAAATAGCGTTGGTGATATATAAATGTAGAGGATGTCGTCAATTTTTATATGGAAGGCAGATATGCCTATTATTTCTCAAACAACCGTTCGATATTATTTAGGTGCAAATTGGTTTCTTCAAGAAAATGAGCATAACTCATTTAGCTATTTATTAACCGATCAGCATCTATTTTCTACAAATGCACATCCATCTGTACTTGTATATAATGGTACATGTATGCCGCCCAATTGGGTTGGTTCTGAATTATTGGAAGTAATGGATGTACCTTATCAACTTATAAAAGAAGACAACTATGGCAAATTAGAGCAACTTGGTATGTGGATGCGATGTATTCTATATACACATATTAATGAACATATGTATAAAGATGAATTTATGAATGTGATAGAATGGAGTAAGGCAGTAAATGGACTGTGTGTGAAGCAGCCATATGTGATGCAACCATTTGTGATGCAACCATTTGTGAAACAGCCATATGTGACGCAGCCATATGTGAAGCAACCATACGTGAAGCAACCATACGTGAAACAGCCATATGTGACGCAGCCATATGTGAAACAGCCATACGTGAAACAGCCATACGTGAAACAACCGTATCATAAAATAAATAATGTGCATAATACTACATATGATAGGATGATAATTGATATGAATGCATAATCTTATCATATGTATTATTGTGAATAATGCTGATTTTAGTTGCAAGCAATTTTCACGGGTGCTATACTCAAGTATAGCAGATCTCAAACTGCTTGCAACTAAAATCAATGCTGATTTTAATTGCAAGCAATTTTCACGGGAACAAAAAGAGGAATGAATTCATACATATATCTATTTGGTATTCTTTTGGTAGGGTTTGTAGTTTATTATTTTATAAGAGATAAAATCTTTGACACCGAACCCTCGGTTATGCAAATGCCATTAGAAGCATTTCAAGTTCCCGCCCCTGCTTCTATTGAGATTCGACAGGCTCCTATCTATCCCGAGAGAGTTGTTGCACCTTCCGGTCCTGCTTCACCCAGTCAAGCACCACCACAGCATGAAGCGGTCATCTATGGTGACCCCATAGCAAAAGATCCCTACAGTGAATCACATGAAAGTTCAGATATTCCCGAGAATCTACGTCATCCTGAGCGATCTTTTCGCCCAACACCCTTAAATGACAATAGAGAAATGGCTGTACAATCAGGCATAGCAAGTGAACATCATCAAGTATCCTCCTCAAATACACAGCAGTTTCAACAGGAATTTATTCAAGGCGGCGGTGAATTTATGCCTGGTATTTTTGCAAATGACACATTTGATGATCAAAGCTATTCTGCGTTTTAGGATCAATGCATAAGAATATAAAGATAGAGGATGAGTTCTAGATAAATGCTATCAGATTACTGCGATGATCGCCTAACAGATAAAAACACAGTGCATTCCTATATTCCTTTGTATCAGACATTGTTTGAATCAAAGCGAGACACAGCTACACATGTGCTAGAAATTGGCATTGGTCCCGCGGCTCACATGAACGGTGGAAGTATTAAAATGTGGACAGAATACTTCTATAAAGCACAAATTCACGCGATTGATATTATTCCAATTGACCAGGTAAATCCTGCACTTATATCCCATCCTCGAATCCACTTTCATACATCGAATGATGCCTACAATATTAATTTCTTTAAAAATAACTTTCTAAGTAAGAATCTATTATTTGATATATTGGTGGATGACGGGCCGCATACACTTGAATCAAACGTTACATTTCTAAAAGTGTATTCACGTATAATGAAACATGATGGAATTTTAGTAATTGAGGATGTACAGCATATTGAATGGATCGATATACTTCGACAGAATACGCCTGATGCACTAAAGCCATATATAGAAGTATATGATCGTCGTGGTGAAAAGGGGCGGTGTGATGACATTGTATTTGTGATTAACGCTAGCAAACATATTAACCTAAAGGGTAATTAATATACATATATAGATATAATTGAAATGAGCGCATCGATTCGTAGCACAACACATCATTTTGAAAAGCAAAAAGTTGCACGATTCCATCGCCTAGATAATCAACATATCCAGGCGATTGAATCTCTTTATAAGTCATATCCATTTCTTAAACAGCGTATGGAGATTCATATGCCATTTCATCAAGCAAAATCCACATTTTCAAATGGAAAAGTGTGGTTATGGCCCAAGTTTGATAAACGTCCTGTTGGATATTTGATTTTTATGGAGGGGTTTGCACCATGCATTTGGTATCCTGAGCGTCAAGAGGGTATGACCTTTCGTTGGCTGCTTCCTCCTAATTTTCACGATCATGGTCCAACTGTTTGCTTGGCAAATATTCTTGCAGGAGAATCACTTCTGCAAATTGAAGACATTGCCGTGTATCAAGGTAATAATTTATGGTCAACCCTTTCATTTTCAAAACGTTGGTCCACGCTGCGTGATTTTTGGAATTCACTCCCGTCGCATCAGCCCCTCCTTGCATTTAAGCCACAAATTGTAAAACCAATTCCCTTAAGTGAATGGCATCTACACTATAATCCAGCAATTTATTGGATTATTCAACCTGATCATCAGGGATATGCGCGGTGGTATTGGAAGGACACTATAACAACGGAGTACACTACAAAGGAATTTATCCCTCCGAAGCTAAAACGCAATCCTGAAATTCTTACAACTCTGTGCGCATATTGCACACCCTACACGAAAGCAGTTCTACCCGATACGTATTCACTATTCTCACAGGAGGATGAACATTTAGGAGTTGCATCTATTTCTACATTGGAGCTTTCACGTGAATTAAGGGTACTGTTTACAGAAAAGAAAGTGAGTGGTATTCCAGTCGCGGTTGTATGGCACGATGGCTTTAAAAAATATCAAATTACGACAGTTCTGCAAAGTGAGACTCCAATTACGACTTCGTCCTTTTTCTATCATCGGCATATGTAAAATGATCTACTAGTAGATATGGCAAAGAAAATGCATGAAACTAGACGACAACGAGTAAAGAAATCTATGCGGAAAACGAGACGTGGACTAACGAGACGTGGCGGCAATCTTACAATTCCTGCTTCACAATACACTGCAAATGTATCTCCTGCGAATGCATCAGGGTTCACCCCTCTTCAATTTAATACGTCACTGACACATAACAATGTTAATAAGATGTCTACTCGTAAATATGCTACAAGTAATCCAACACCTGTATCTGCATATGTAGCAGATATTATAAATCGCGATCGGAGCGATCGTCGTGGAAGTAATACTAATCTACTTAATTCACGTCAAGTAAAACGAATTGTAGCTATGCTATCTAAACTTAAAATTAAAGAAAGTATATTAGTTAATTTACAAAAAATTATAGAGAAAGCTATGATTAAATTAACACCTGCTAGACTACAATTGATAATTGTTCTTAGACAGCATCTTGGAATATTAGATATGCAGTATAATGAGATAAATATAATAGCAACAAAAAATATATTTATTAAGATATATAATACAGTGCAATCTATTATTACTACAATGAATGCTATAAAGATAGATTCTAATGTAAATATGGCGCCTTATAAGGATTTATCAATTAATAACATGGCAAAATTAGCATCTACCAATGATGGTTATAAACTTGCAATTGATAATTTTCTATCTACATATATTATTAAATTTAATGAAATACAGAATGCATTAAAAATGATTATCTAAACTAAATACTATTCTATAATAGAATGCCCTCTAAACGAAATAGAAAACATAATGGCGGTGGTTGGTCCGATGCGGGCATGATTAGCCCTGGCTATCTTGCGCACAATCCCTATAACAATGAAATTGGCAAGGATTGTGCTGGTCTTCCTACGCCCCCTGGATTTATTTCGCGTTTTCCCTCTCTTGGTCTGCCCGGTCTTGCTGGTGGAACGCGTAAGCAACGCAAGCAACGTAAACAACGCAAACAACGCAAACATAGTGGTGGCACCCATTTAGGCGTTGCATCGCATGAGGGATTTGGTTACGTAGAAGCTGCGCACAACTCTGTCACTGGAAAACCTGCTGAATTTCCTGATACTACTGGCGCAGGAGGTTCCGTTGGCCAACCTTCCATGAGCATGCCTGGTGTACCTGTACACGTACCTAGTCAATCGGGTGGAAGATGGGGTTCTTTTCCTGAACTAGGTCCTCTGAATCCTGTTAATGCAGTGGGTTCATCTAGTTATGCCCCCATTGGGCGCACAGCCTGTGAAAGTGGAACCTACAATCCTTTGAATCCTAATCGTGATCTTCAATTGGCAACAACTGCCCCCCTTATGCCTCCCGTTATGACACATAAGATGTTAGGAGGTAGTGCTGTTACAATGTCACCTGCGTCCTATGCGGCTGGTTCCGGCTCAGGCTTCTCTTCTGCAAATTTCCCCCAAGTTGCAGTAGGTGCAGCAGATTCCATGCGCTACTATGCTCCTAATGCGGGTTATCGCAATGACTTTGAGGCATTTCCTGCAGGAAGCGCTGTTCCTGGACTAACAACACAAACACCTTATGCAGCAGGTTCATTCAATAATGCATGCATTAAGACAGGTGGCTCTCGTCGCAAACAGCGTAAACAAGGTGGATCATTTGTCCCCGTTGCCGCGTCTGCTGGAGAATTTGCACCTGTTAGAGAAAATGAAGTGATGACACGTATGGGGTTTGATGGCTCTCGTGGCGGCTTACCTGTTAAATTTGGCGGGGCTTATCGGTCTCGTAAACACATGCATAAACATAAAAACAAAAAGCACACACGTAAACACATGCGTAATAATAAGAAACAGCGTAAATAATTCTATAATACCAGGTTAAGTTGTATCCATTCTTTAATAAGCCTATTATTCTTATTAAGAATCAGATTTAATCCATCCATGATGTGATTCTGTGTAATAATATCCTGTTCTCTTTGTAATAGTAGAAGTATATCATAAATAACAGCAAGCAGAGGCTTTTCATAAATTACAATAATCTTTTCAAAGACTTCATCGATGTTGATTTTATTCTTTTCAGCATCAATGATAAATTCATCTAGAAGTATTTTATCATTATTGTATTCTAATAGGTTTTTATACATCTGAATCACATGGATCACCGTATTTGTATCCGATGTGCTATATGTTTTAAATAAATTGTTAAGTCCCTCGATACTCATTGTAAGAATTACTTGATACAATTCAATTGATATAGGGCTATTTTTATTATTAGAAGGATGGTACCATTTGATAAATCGCTTGATGACCGCATACAAAAAATAGAGATCATCTTTTTTATCTGAATGGTACCATCTTGAAAAGGGCTGTATAATATTGGGTGATTGTAAATAAAGAATATTTTCCTGTATACGCAGTTTTGTTCCAACTGGACAAATACTTAGTAGTGCAAGTTGGATCATTGATTGTAATGGTTCAAGTATAGTTTCAATCTTACCCCTCGGTTTATTATATGCAAATACATTATATATCATATTAAATGATGATGACGACGTTTGGAATAAAGAATTCATTTTATTATAAATTAATAATAAAATAAATTTAGGTCGTTGAATTATACATAATACATAATATAATACATATATAGACCGTAGGCAATTATTGAATGATATTTGCAATACCTCCTGTACTAGAAGTGTATCCTGTACCTAAATTTTTTGTATAGGTTGTTTCACGGCCCGCTAAATAGCTTGTAATTTGTTGTGGCGAAGAATCTGAATTTTGAGGATTACTGATCACAGGCTTGCCGCTTTGTTGCGCTTTATAGACATTTTGTGCAATATTAAGTTGTTGTAATCGGTAAATAATAGTACGCGAATCAAAATTGCGATTTGACATTCTATGGGTGTGCTAGAATTTAAATAAGAAGCCCTGCTCTGACTTCTCTTCTGGTGCATCCGCCGCAACAAATGCTTTACTGCCTTTTTTCGGTCTATCCATATGCTGAAATGTATATTCACATTCTTTATAGAACCGCTGTCTCACAAACCATCGCCGTTTATGACAGTCATGTGAATCGATAATATCAATAATGTGTGGCGCAACTTTGCGTTCCTCAATGCGCTGTCGAAAGATACGTCCAGTCGACTGTTGTACATTTTTACGCGGCGTGGCTAGAATAACTGTATTAAGTTTCTTCACACTGAACGCTTCACTGGCCATTTGGTATGTTGCCAGTAAAAGCTGGCATTTATCCGCGTTTTCATCTAACACCGACTGCTTCATTCCTCCAATATAGTATCCATGTTTATACTTATGCTTATTAAGCTCCTTTTCAAACCATTCGAGCTGTGAAATGCGATCACTTAAAATAAGTAGAAATCGGTCACTATCCTGTAGATACTCAAGAACGATTGCCATGATTTTCTGATTTCGTGGTTCAAATTCAGCGACTTGATTAAGCAGTTTGGCAGTAATCGTTTCTCCCTTCCAATTCACGGGAACCTCGTCATATGCGGGATCATCTGAATGAAACCATACTGCTTTTACAATAGCCTCTTTATCAGGGGCACGTAGGGTATTCTTATATACTGCTTCTCCCAAATGATATTCAAATACGCGCGTTAATCCATCGTCGCGATCAGGCGTCGCAGAGAGCCCCAACATATATTTAGTCTGAATCTTACGCAAGGCTTGAGAGAAATATGATGTGCCTAGATGGTGGCATTCATCAAAAATAGTAAATCCATATTCGTCGAAGAACTCGTCTGGAAAGTCACGTCGACAAAGTGTCTGAATCATACAAATTGTAACATCGTATTTATCTGCATCCGTCTGAACTTTATTTGCTTGAAGGATGCCCACGCGCGCTCCTTCAATAAAGTTCTCAATTTCCGACTTCCACTGATTCATTAAGAATTCCTTGTCCACAATAATGAGAAATCTCTTTTTCAGCTGTACTGCAATATAGAGTGCCATGAATGTCTTACCATAACCGCACGGAACACAGATCAACCCATTTGCTCCTTTCTCAATAAATGTAGAAATAATCTCTTTTTGAAAATCATGTGGTGGGAATGTACTACGAAATGCAATTGTATTAAGGAATTCTTTACCTGGTGACACAATATCCGCTTCCGGTTCTCCAAAATTCTTTTTACCCCAATGGCGTGGAACATAAAAGCGTGTTTTGGATTCGTAATAAATTGAAAACGTGGGCGTTATTTTCTGAAATTTATCCAATACTTTTGGCGCCATTGTTAAACTTGTTTGAAGATGTTTTATTTGTGCCTCATTTAAGAATGACTTTTTAATTGCATATCCTTTTGCTGTCAGAACACGGTCCAACTCGGCAGCCATATTGACCCGCCTATTATATAGTATATTATCAATCGATTTTAGGCTGATATGCGAATATGACATTGATAAATATCAATTTATAATACAGAGGAATGTATTCACGCGAAGTACTGTATTTTATAGTTCTTGCTGTAATTATATTATTAGTACAATTCATACCAACTGGAATATTATTAATACTCGATAATATTGCAGTACGCATTGGATTTGTATTACTGTTATTATACCTTATAGATGTTGGTCCTACGGCAGGGATATTTGGACTAATGGCAATTTGTGTATTATATCTTGAGCGTAATCGGCGTAAAGTTGCATCTGCTATCCAAAAATTAGATGCAATGGATACACAGCATCGTTATGCCACTGTAAAAGAGGCAGGAACGGCGCAAACAACGGTTCCTGTGCGCGAGTTTGACATTCCTGATATAAGTGAAGCTGATTTTCTACCCCATGAAACGTGTGAATCATCCGATTTTGAGGCAGTTGCACCCACAATTAACCAAAAGACTGTACTATCCACAGTATATCCGTTACAAGCTGAAATGGGATCGGCAGCTGCATCTGAAGAATTATTTGAACAATTGGGATTTGGACACATCAATGGTGGAGAAATTCTGTAAACGTGATTGCAATGGTTATTACAATTGTACATCAGACGCGGACATGGTTTTATCTACATATACTGCCTTTGCAACATCTGCAACCTGTATATTCTTTGAGAGATCGATTCCCTTATTTCTCCAACCTGGATTTGTACTGTCAAGCTGAGCCTCCATTGACTGCTTTGTATAAGCTACTCTATGAATTCCACTCGTATCAGTAAAACTGATTGACACCAGTACTGGTTTATTTGCAACAGGCTGTACGAGCGATTTTGTACAGTTATCGCCAAAACACTGATAATCATCCATTTGTTTTTGATTATAACAACTATCAATGGATGTCATATTTTGATCTATATTATCATATATTATGCATTTTCCCTGTGTATTATCCTTAGGACCCGTCAATGTATTGTTAAGTGCGCTAGCAGTACAGCCTTTCTTATTGTTTGTTTTATCTTCAAAGTAGTTCTGTAGAGAAGAGGGGCACTGTGATTTTCCTTTGACTTCATACTCTTTTAAAATCATATCTACGCAATTTGGCGCATTCCCTTTTCCGTTCAAAGAGCATTGATTGTCACCCATGCATTTATTTGCAAGTATATCACCATCACAACACATTGTATTTCCATTCGAATCATATAATACCTTATACGATGTAGGGCATGCACTTAAATAAAATGTATCAAATGGTTCTACTGTATTTTCTGAATCAGATGTACCTGTATAATATAAGATAACGAGTATAATTATTATCGAAATGATAAGAAAATACAACTCTAACATAATTTCTATTTATAGGGTCTATTTATACAAAGCAATTTGATCACTTATTTTGTTATTCTGCTTATAAGAAAAATTCCAAGTACAACTAAAATAACGCCACTTACAACTCCGCCTGCGATTTCTTCCATATCTCCTACAGACATACTTGCAACAGTATTTGCAACACTATTTGTTAGTTGGGCATCTTGTTCTTTCTGTTCTTCTAAGATAGTATCTAGCGATTTATTTCCTGGTATAACATAGGTATTTGTCTTATCTGTACCAGATAGATCGGTAAATTGATTAAATGGCACACATTTATACTGTGTCGTTTTAAAGTATTTTTGTTGATTTCCAGCCCCAGTAGGTAAGCGTGGTGGAAGTGTAAAATATTCAAAATGATTTTTAAAATCATCCGTACTTGTTGAAACGGTCACTATATTAATAATACCATCAGGTGATGTTGTATCAGGAATTTTAGCACCATTTGTGTCAACCCTAAATGTTTTAACAGTAGCATTTGCATTTCTGATGGCCGGAGGAATCATATATGATGGTAATGTACCACCTAATTGTTGAATTAATGCCTGATATGCAGTACTTGTAAGATGAATGCCTTGTGGAAATATGACAGCGTAGAGCCCTTTTGAGTGAACTGTGTTTGATGCATCCACTGTTTCAAAACAGGTTTTATATGAAAGAGAGTGCTGTGTTATATCATCTGCGGATTGATAAAAAAGGGATTCTAAGGTTGAGACTGTGGCTGTATCAGATCGATTAATAATATCTTCGAGGTATGTATTATAGGATGGATATCCAGAACTGTAGATAGGAATGCACAGTAGTATACCACTCAATGCAGATAGATCATTTGCTGCATTATTAGCAGCGAATGACATGATTAATTCGGCAGCAGGGGATGAAGACACCGTTGGAGTAATATATCCACTGTGTAATACTGCACAAATCTGAACATCAATTAGACTGAATTTTCGCCCTTTATATGTACATGTATTATCCGTAGTTTCGTCTATTTTATTACCAATGAGAGAGGGCACTGTTTTTCGTGGTGCAAATGAGATAGACAGTGGGTAACTTTTGACAGTTATACTATTAATTATTGTTTGTGATATAGGTCCTGCTAACTGAATAAATCCAGTATTTACACCAAGAGGACATGACATTCTTCTTGAAATTGGATAAAATTATTTATGATGTATTATTACATAGTATATCATAAATGATTAAGATGCCAAAAAGGCTATTTATTTTGCCAAAAAGGCTATTTATTTTGCTAAAAAGACTATTTTGCTCCAGGCATTAAGTATAAATACGAAGTTGAAATATATCGCACGTTATGGTATCCAAGCTTATATATCATGTTTGCAGCATGTTGTGCTAATTGATCCCCATTTGAATATACTAAAATAGACGTTGACATATTTGACGTTAATGATTTAATTTCCTGTAATTTATTCATAGACAGTGGAATTGAATTTGGATAATAACCCAATTCTTCCCTTTCTTTTTCCGTACGCACATCCAGTATTAATCCAAAACGTCGTGCTCTTGCTTCATTTATATTCATATGCAGTACAGGGGTATTCGATGATAGTATCCGTGTATGATAATATACCACATAGATAATAATAAGAACCGTTATAATTAGTGCAATCATTAACATTGACCCTTTTTTTACCATTTCTCTATATCAAACCTGGAATATATTTGGGCCCATCAAACCGATAAATATTTGTTTTTCCCTCTTTTTTAAGTGCCTCTATTTTAATTGTTTCACCTGATAAAATCTCTTGGCATCCTACATCATCCATACAGTCGCGCTTCTGGAAGTTAACAGGTATGGGGACAGGATTATACGTATCCGTGCGTGTGTAATAATTCCATCTATCACTGCTGCCCGCGGTTCTACGACCATATAATGGCAGAATTTGTTCACCTACATTTACAATACCAACTGATTGAAATGACTCGGGAAGCCCCTGTGTTGGAATATTAATAGGAATCGATGCAATTCCGCCACGCGGTGGAAATTCGGGTTTTGCCATCCAATCACGCAATGGCTGATGCGCACGATCATATCTCGAGTCACCTCCATTTTGAATAATAATAGGCTGTTGTGGCAATTGTGGCAATTGTGGCAATTGTGGCAATTGTTGCAATTGTTGCACTGGTTGTATTTGTTGAGGGAATGATGGTTTAAAATATGTGGCAGAAATAAGAAAGATAAGAATAATAAACAGAACAATAATAAATAGGTTTATTAGTCCATCTGGAATACATAATACACCAGGTGGGCATAAATTACGAAAAGAACGGGGCATACTCTATTTGAAGTCTTTAGTAATAAATATGAGCGCTTACTTATCACCTAAATTAAATTTACTCCCTCCAAACATCCCTGAAAAGGTTTGGAGCAACTCTTTTCCATCCGCCAACACAGGGCGCATTTGCTGCAACATACCCATCAACCCCTTTTGCGTTTCAAGTAATTTTTTGGTATCAGTCGTCATCGCAGAGATCGTATTGGGATCCAGCGCACTCATTGCTTTCATAATCGTTTTTCCCGCATCAAGTTTAGGACCATCCGCATGCTCGGAGGGCATTTGGCCTAGTTTAAATAGCCCATTGGTTGCAGATTTAAATTCTTCATGCTCTTTCTGTTCATCTGATTTCTTTTCAATTGCACTCGTCACATCTTTTACTTCCTCAGGATCTACTTGATGATGCCCCGTTTTACTGGCAGGCGCTGATGAACTATCGGAAGGTGCGCCCTCCTTTGCGTCCTTTGATACATTTTCAAATCCTTCCACTGCAGGATTGTACACACCAGCGGGTTCTAAACGCGGATTTGCTAGACTTTGCGAGGCGGGGTGATATTTATTCTTCATATCACCTACACGGTTTGCAATCGCAAGATCCTGAAATGGCTCCAAACGTCGTAGAATTCGCTTCAAGAATAATGTATAAAACAGTGCAAAAATGACAGTTAATGCGGCAACTAATTCAAACTGCTCAATAAATGCAGCAGCAATCAAAGCAACAGCAGATGACATTAATACACCCGTTAATCCCGAATACATCAATGTATATAATGCAGTAACGCATAAGATCACAATAGAAAACATATAAGTGAGGTCATTAAACTTCATTTCTCTAAATGCGTATTAGGAAACTTTTTACTGGATAGTTGTACTATATTCGTCATATTTATTGCAAAATCATATTAATACTATATTAATATGATTATACAGTACATCTTGCTTATATTATATACTATACTGCCATAAGTGGTACAACAATTTTTTGAATAAACCAAAATAGAAATCCACCAAATAGTGATTTAAGAACCGTGCCTGCCGTAGTTAAATCACCGCCAACTCGCAATAGTGAAGGTAGGTAATATCCAATTAGAACATTCAATGCAGGTAGGCTTACTAGAAAAATAATAATAGCAACAAATAACGGCTGTTTTACTTGTTGAATGACTTCTGTGTATATATTACCACGTGTTGATTCCATGAGAGTAGGCGGCGCCATTTGATGCGGCTGCATGTATGGTGCTCCTGCAAATGATCCATGTGAAAAGTTAGGTGAATGCATGACATTTGCAAAATCGGCAGAAGTTGGGAAATCTTTACCAATCATGTGCGCAGTAGCAGTGGCAGGATCCATTGATACTGGATACGTGGAATTAGGATTGGGAGAATGAATCATTCTATTTCCATTACCGGAAGGAGGTGGTACATTCATAATAGGATTTGACTGGCTTGGTATGTTCATATCAGCCAGGATTTTGTTAACAAGATCATCATCTTTGTTATTAAGAACCGGAGATTTGCTATCAAGATCACTTAGTAATGTACCAGCTGTTGCCATTTCTTTGAAAAACAAAGAAATCCTTTATCACTAACTAGTCGCATTACACAATTGGCGTAGTGCGTCTAGAAAACTGATCGGCGGCAGAGTATTCTTTAAATGCTTCTATGGCCCCCGATGCAGGGCATTCCACAACTTCTGTTTTAAATTCATAGCATTTCCCTCCTCCCATTCGGTATACATGCTTATCAAAGTCAGCTTCTGAGGGCGCCTTTGATATAACACAATCTGGGCCTGAGCACATTGGGCGCAATATACATATTAGACCAATACCGACAACAAAACTAAAAAACGTATTGAATCGATGATCATGCATTAGATTAAGAAGCCCCATTTTTCTGTTCTATTCTATTCATTTTATTTCTAACTATACATTAAATATGATTAAACACATTAAATTAATTCCGTTAATAATTGGAATCATTGTTGGTATATGCGCAGTCGTATTTATTAAGCCTGAGCAAAAGGTTGTTTATAAATATCCTACACCTGTTTCATGTGGCAAAATGATATACAAGGACAAAAATGGAGTATGCTATAAGTACAGTGCAAAGGAGATGGATTGTGATAAGAATGAAGCGCGTCTTAAGAAATTTCCATTGAGCTTATAATTGGTTAGCTGCTGTTTTAGTTACTGCTGCTGCGGGTGCAACAGCAGATATTATTGATTTTAATGTACTCGTAGCAGTTGATGCAATTGAATTTAGCACAGTTGGCTGTGCAACAGGGACATGTCTAAATGTAACTGAAATACGTCGCGCACGAGGAATCTTAATGGCATCTACCATATTTGACATAACAGATGACATTTCATGCGACCATACATATCGAGCATCACCTGACATAATGTATAATGAATTTGGTTTAACATAGATTGACTGCTTTTCTGCGCCCTTTTTAAAATTCATGGTAGCCCCACTGCCTAATGTAAAACATCCAATGACTGCGCCAAAATCATTACTATCAATGTGATTACTTATTCCTTGGCCTGGTTGATAATCATTTACAAGGCACTGATTAAATTCATAGAGTTGATCAATTATCTGTAAGGAACGACACTCTGTTTGTAGTATATCTCTGAGCTGTATAAGAAATTCAGGTATATCTTCTACTTTTTCAGTAATTTTCTTAGATTTATAATTATATAAATAGCCATATTGCTGGACCTTTCTAGAGCTTGCCCCCGTTCCTACACTTTGCCACCCCCCTTTTATATCAAGGCTGTTAATAACTGCATCTCCGTCTATTACTGCATTATCTTTGTAATATAATCCAGGAACAGCTTGTATTTGTTTAGCAGAGGATGATGCAACTGTCGGTCGTTTTCTTTTTGGTTTAACACCCTGAGAAGCAACTGCCAAATCACTTTGAATCTTTGTACGAATATCCATTAAGGCCTTTCCAAGTAGATTCTGTCCTGTCCATTTTGTCTGTACCATTGAATCTTTATTATCCAATGCTATACCAATTCCCAAAAGATTATCATTTGGCACATACGCACCAAGAACTGCATTGTCTGTTTGAAGAAGACGCTCTTTCAACTCAGGGTATGAATTAAATTTAATCACATTGATATCAAGTATTAGTCGCTGTATTACATTATTCCAGCGTATTTCATTTGCATCTTTATCGCCTGGTACATCTGTAACCGAATAAGTAATATCAGACGGCTTTTCCGCTTTCATAATCGCAGTCAAGTGTTCTTGATCATTAAATTCTTTTGCAAGCTCCGCCGCAATTGCCTGCTTTGCAGAATGATATACTGTCGAATTATATGTAAGTGTAGAACTCCAATCAAGTGATAAAAATCCATAGGTATTCGTATCAGGATCTTGAAATAACAGGATCTGACGCGGCTTTTCTTTAATTACACTTAAAGGAACTGGCAACTGTTCTGTTACACCTATACGTGTATACTGTTCTGTTAGTTGAAATGGGTTTGTTTTATAAAATGCAATGGGATATGCATATTTTCTTACTTCAGATGGTTGTGTAAAATCGAGCGAACGTATTTCTACTTTATCTGCATGATCAATGTAGATATGTGGAAAACGAATGGATTGTAGTCTAGCGTCTGCTAATGCAACTTCTCGGTTTAATCTAAAAATATCAGAATCATTATATTCTAATTTTTTAAATTCATCGTACAATCGAGTACGGGCCTCATCAAATGCATTACTTGCCACAGTAATTGCCTCGATTCTTTTATTTTCTATTTCTTGTAATTCTTCGCTTGTGATGGGGCGATATTGCGGCAATGCAATCGTTTTAACGATTCCTCCATCTTTATTGTATTCCACCAAATTACCTTTATCGTCATACGTATACAGTTCAGGTTTCTTTGATTTATTTTTATAAAACTTTTTAAGGTCTTCCATGATTTCTCTACTTTACTCTTGTAATTTGGCCTTTTGTAAAAAACACCAACCTTGGTAAATTAAGAGTGTATACTAATTTTATTTATTAATTTCTAAAATCAATTAGTAATGTCTAATCCGGATAGTGGTATTAACTCTGTATATGCAGGTGTTGTTGCAGGTATTGTATTTATTAGTATATTTGTATGCATAGCCTATTTCAATACAAGTGAAACATCCAGCATCACACTTGCATTATTTATAATGCCTGCTGTTGGATTTATATTATCATCTGTCACAAACATTGTATCCCAGTCTATTTCATGTGGTACTACAAACATAGGAAAGGCATTTATGGGTGGTGTTCCGTCAATTGGTACCACATTATTTGCATTTCTATTAGCTTATTTTAATAAATGCCGTATACCAGTTGCGTCTGTTTTTGCCCCACTATTTGTATCAAATATAACATCAAGCAATTCTAGTAGCCCAGTATTATTGGAAACCGTTGAAAGAGACTATCCTAGTGTAAAAACCGCATCCTATTCCTTTTATCTGTTTGTATCTATTATATTTGGCATTGTAATTGGTAATAGTGTATCTGCGATCTGCTAATTTATTCATCCATTTCCGCGGCAGAGGATACATCTGCATTTTCATGGAATACCAAATTGGGTGCTTTTGGCCCTAGATAAATATATTTAGGTACACCCGATTTCATAGATTCATTGGTATCTAGTAAATAATATCCTTTTTTCATATCATCTATGGATGTTGCCATATTTTTAGATGATTTTTTGGATACATTGTTTGGTCGCATTGGCTTCGTAGATACATTTTCAGGCTCGATCGCATCATTTACAATAGTAACATTGTTAGATACGCCGCCTATACCCGTGTTACTTGCAATAACAAGCACAATAATATAGGACATGATGGCCCAAATAATTGCAAATAACCAAAAAGGCATCCATGTGTATTTTGCAGGATTTCGTCCTAATCCAAACTCTTTCCAATGTCCGTCTTTAGAAAACATTATATCTGGTTTAAGTGCAATAACTACGGAAATACCAACTAGATATAGTAATCCTGAATAGATGAGTAGGGACATTCCTTATTGTTCTTAATAGAAAATAATATCACATAATCATCTCAAGTACTCTAATCATCACTCGTATGTTGATTATGATCATATCCTCCCTCCCTTTCATAATCCGTATCAGAGAATACTGGAAATCCATCTGCATCGGTTTGTCTCCCTTCTGGTACCCCCATTTCTCCATTTCCATGGCCCGGAAAATCAATTAATCCTGCATCTAGACGCTTTTGTCGTTCAAGATCGTAGTAATCTTTATCATATGCGTAAATTAACTTTGTACCACCTACTGCCCACTTACCAAGTCCCAAACGCTTATTCATCAATTCCATACCGCGTTCTTCTTCCGTTAGCTTATCAAACTCTGCCACGACATTGACGCGTTCCTTTTCATCACGAATCGCAATCATCTTTCTAATTTCGTCGTCGTTGAATGATAGTTTTTCACGGTTATATTTTTCCAGTAATAGTGTAATAAATCCCGCGACCTGTTTTACTGCCTTTGTATTATCTTCCATTTTCATAGGTGCGGGTAAATTCATGGTGGGAGGAACTTCATTTTGATTAAGAAGTGATGCAAGTGGGCCATATAATAAAATTTGTTGAATGTACTTTAGTGCCTTTTCCTTACCTGGAATAATCTCTGATCGTATTTTATTTTTATAGGGAAGAAGTGCACTGATTTGCTTCATGTAATATGTTAATTTATGCATCGCAAAGGCATATTTTACAATGCCACTTCGTTTGTCCAATAATTCCGTATCTCCTTCAAGAATCGGTATAATTGCCTTTATAATATGCATATCTGACAATGATTCCATAAGTTCTATAGGTGGAAATAATTGGTCTTTTGTAAAATTTTGCAGAATACGCTGGATTGGTACGATGAAATAGTTTTGCAGTACTTGGAAGAAATTCATCCAAGATAGTTCAGAGATTGATTTGATTATTTTTCTATGCACATCTGGCAATGATTTATTTACCATGAGCACTAAATCTTTTGATATTTCTGAGATAGGACCCGCTGCAATTGCAATATCACTTTCATCTGCATCAGGTGATAAACGTAAGAAGTTTTGCGTAGTTAGCATAATAATATCTGCCCATCCGTGAATTGGTGGAATTGAAATCGCAGACAGATCTACCATGATCTTTTGGATAGGAGATACTGAAATAGTTTGAACGGGTTCTACGCGATTAACAGTATGAATTGTATCGAGCAGCTTTGTAAATTCCTCTGTGTCGGTTTTAACCTCTTGAGAAACCAATGACGCCTTTCCCTCTGTATCTGTATCCATAATGGATGGATTTGTTGGAAATTGAAATCCACACCATGAACATTTATGTGTTAATCCTGTTTCGTGCAAATGGCCAATTCGAGGACCTTGAAAACAATACTTCAAAAATAATCGATAGAATAGATCACTGTTTGGTTCTGTTACATTTGTACCTGCCTCACGAGGAATAAAATTTGGCAGTAAAAATTGTCCCTGTTTTGTTGGCATAAGTTTACGCCCATTTATTTTTGGCAGACCCTCTGTTTTTTCAGATTCCTCCCAGAATGCTTGAGGATCTTCAATACTTGATGCACAACAGGTTGTCTCCATAAAGGGTGTTCCGCGTATGAGTACTGCGTTATTTTTAGCAAGTACGTGTGCATGGCGAATCCACAGTTTAGATAATGCAAGTTGACCTTTTTGTTGCATCAATGCAACAACTTCAGGTGTAATTGCATTCTGCGCTGCAAGTTCAGGTGTCATTCGCAGTTGTTCAGGTAAAAATGACGCGGGAATCATGTCCTTTATAATGTCTCCACTTGATTCTAATGTTCGTCCTAGTACATTTATTAGATAATGGCGCTTCTCAGATAATTCAGATTGAATTATATTGTCATTGATTACATTCTCATTTACAAATCCGCGTAGTAGTACAATAATACCTTTCTGCAATTTATCCTCGGCAATCTTATTAAATCCAGTCTGATTCCATGGATATTCATTCTTATTTACAAATGACACAATGGCGCATGCCATGTATGTTATACCCTGTAGATTCGTTATTTCAGGATCCAGGGGATATCCATTGAATCCAGGAGATTCACATTGTAGAAATGAATATCTTGCTACGTAGGATGGGATCTTTGTCTGGATGTCAATTAATAAATAGATTGCGGATGCAATAATGAGAAACCGTGCAATTGTTACATTATACTCCTGCATTTTAGGGTTTAATTCACGTTTTTTATTATACACATCGATTTTATCAAAATTATTGATGTACTTTATAATTCGAGCTATAATTGATTTATATGTGATCATATCAAGATATACGCCAAGTAGAGTGGATAATTCGTGGACGATTTTATAGCATCGCATTTCTTCTTCGTTAAATTGTATGCCTTGTTTGGATTCTTCAATGGGAGGGCTAATGAGTAAATCTAATTTCTCTTCAAATATCGCATCTTCATCGACTATCACTGACCGCCCTGATTTTGGCTTTCCATTGTCATCAAATTCAAGATTATTATCAAAATCTAACTCTTTAATGCTCTGACCACAGTTTCTACAAATGTATTTTCCTTGGAACTGTCCACCTGAAAACATTAAAATGATTTCTTTATCAATTGATTCCTTTTCAGTTTGATTTAAATATGCTTGAATTTGTAGGCGTTCGTGCATGCATAACAGATGTTGTTTGCATATATTACAGTTAATCCAATTCTGATCACGACCACCTTGATATCTTCTAAAGAAATTAGTTAATTCTTGAAATCGTTCGTTATCATCCTGTATTTTTCTAACACTTACAAGATCAGATACATGTGTGCATTTATTTTTTGGCGGTGCTATATGACGATGCATTTCATTGTATTTTGTTATGGTTGTAATGCGACGCTGTCGAATGTATTCCATGCGCTTTGAATACAGTGTTGCTTTTGCAATTAATAGTGGATTAGTTCCTACTGCAATTTGAAAATAGGTAGGATACATTTGCATTAAATAGTTTACAATGCCAATATCCGATTTCGAGAAGGTTGGATTAATTCGTGCGTGCTCTACCAATGCATCTGCTAACATTGGCTGACTGCGAATCATCTCTAAAAAGTTTGGATTCTCAATAAATGGATTCTGCACCGATTCTGTCTGTGGATTTAATTCAATCATTTCGCGCAACGTAGATAGTGAAGATAATAACTGTGCTTGATAGAATGCAATCTTCTTACTCAGCGCATTCTTAATATCCATATTCAATTCAATTGTATTCATTCCATATTGTTCAAGAGTCATAAATGTATCTCCTAGACCAAGTGCAGGGATAGACATTCCATTAATATAATCTGCGAGTGGAATATTGCCCAGTGTATTCTCTGTTACACTTAACAAAATAATATCATTTGAAGTACCTGGTTCTTTTGGTCCGCCTGCCTTTTTAAGAATCATTTTCATGTTTTTAGGCGATAGCAAACTGCGACCACTATCGACTGCCAAAAGACTAGATCGCTTCATACCAATATAATTGGCAGTATCAATGGGAAATAACATATAGGACTGCAATGTGGCACTGTCTTCTTCAAGTAATACTTCTTTTGTACGATTTGCACCCTTGCGGTATGTTGTACTAAGTGCGCGTTCTGTAGCAAATGGTATATTATCAAAGAAAGGTCCAATGTTCTTATCATGCGATGCAATATATCCTGGTACTACTTGTTGAAAAATGCCTTCATCGATTTCTGGTGGAGCTTCTCGAAAGAAATCTGAATCTGTGAATGCCTTCCATATAGGTTCTATTTTATCATTGGTAGTCCACGGGCTATAATATTGTTTTAAGAATGTGCGCTGATTATCCCATTCGCGTACAACTGAGCCTCCACTTATGGAGGAAGATACTAGTTTGCTTTTATTTTCGTTCATTTGATCAAGTTCATCGTAAAAATTTTCAAAATGCACGCTGTCAGATACTTTATCAGATTCGTCTGGATCATACAGTTTTTTTGACACAGTGAGCACGGGTCTGCCCAGTGGTACATGGGTGGTTTCAATAAGTTCCTTTAATGTTTTAACCGATGATATGCTTGGACCTGCAATTGATCCGTCGCTATTGTATATAATCGATAGCTGTTTCAGATTAAACAGTGTTTCTACCAAGATTCGCACAGAACGCAGTGCTTTTGGATCTTTTTGAAGACTTGGGTCAAGGCCTGAAATAAAATCATTTAGGGCATCTATCTTTTGCAGATTGTCTGGAATTTGCTGCTCATATGATTCCGCTTCACGATATACTTTTGGTTTAGCAATTTCAATAAATCCAACAATTTTAATATTTAATGGTTTTTGCTGTTCTTCTTCTTCGCCATCTTCACCTTCTTCACCTTCTTCACTGTTTTCATTCTTAGCCATTTCATTCATTGGTGCATCATTTGATGCATTTTTATCATCGTCTCCTACTAATTTTCGAATACTAATCACTAAAAAGTCCTCATCAGGTTCAATACCAATAAAATTAAACTCCAATGTTATATCTGTTTCAGGATCATCAATGTCTTGGATTTTTATACTGTCATTCTCTTTATCCACTTCAATGATCTTGTAGGTTTTATAGGATGATCCATCCGCTGCAAATGTATCGATGATTTGATTAATACGGAAATCTTGCTGTTCTACAAATGATTCAAATGCACGCTTTTCAATAATAGATACCACAGTGACACCGTCCTCTTCTTTGTATACTTCCTCGTCCTCTGTTTGTTCTACTTCAAACGTATGAAGTGCATTTGATACACCGTCTGGCTTTATACGAATATATTCAAGACTTCTATAATAGACTGTGCCAATCGTACGTCCATATTTTTTAGATTCAACTAGAATTCTATCACCCAATTGTACAAATAACAGAGGATTGTATTCGTCTTCTAAATCGGTAGGCCGATTTGTCGGAGCAATTTCAATAGATTCTATATTATCAATCTGCTCTTCTGCATCTGCGTCTTCCGAATTTTCATTTGGATTTTCATTTTCATTTTCATCCAATCGATTGTCCTCCTCCCCTAGGTCTTCTGCGTCAACCTCGTCAACATCTTCTACTTCTTGAAGTTCATCTAAGGCATTGTCCTGATTCACGTTATTCTGTTGTGAATTTTCTTCCGATTTTACTAAATTATTTAAGTCAGATGATGATGCGGAATTAGCCATCTTCCCTATCATCCTATAGAGATTCTATTGGAGTGATCAAATCCCATTTCGATAATATAAAGACAAAATATAATCTAGTAGTTAGTAGTTTCAATGGCGTGTAATACAGTCTTTAAAGATTTAATTACATTGTTCCCTACTTGGAATGAATTACAGGATTATTTACAGTCAAATGCGGGCGGCAATTTCCGTGTTGTGCATAAAAAGGGTGATTTGTGCTTAATCCGATATCAGAAAGGGTTTTCTAAAATGGATCTTCCTCATAGTATGTGGTTTAGATCTGTAGTATGGAATACTGTAACAAATAGGCCTATAAGCGTTGCACCTCCAAAGGTATCAAGTATGGATATCCCCTTCAAAACAATGGAAGAGATGTCCGAAAAAGGGGTTTTATGCCAAGAACAATTGGATGGATTTATGATTAATTGCTTTCGAAAAGTAGATGATGAAGCATTATATATTACAAGTCGTTCTAAATTGGATGCAGCCGGACATTTTTATTCATCAAAGTCGTTTCGAACATTGTTTATAGAATCATATATGAGAATATCGCCAGATAGTAATTCAGATACTGAGACTCTTATTCAAACATATGGAAAAGATATGGAATCACCTGATGTATCTAAAAATGAAATTGCAGTGTGTTATAGCTTTCTTGTACAGCATGTTGAACATCGAATTGTAACACCCGTGTATGAAAATAAAACCTATTTAGTTCATAAATGTATTTTGTATGAGGATGGATCGATGGTAATAAATGATATTGATCCTGTGTGCAGAGGGCATGAAACAATTCCATGTATTGAGTATCGTTCTTTGGAGCCCGTGCATCAAATGGATGCACCAGAACAAGTATTTCCCGTATCCGATGTAATAAAATGGATTAATACATTCTTTAAAACGAAATCATGGGATTTTCAAGGGATTGTCTTTAAAGATACTGCGGGTAATCGTTGGCGGTTTAGAAATGATAAATACTCTATTGTGAAATCACTTCGTGGAAATACATCAACCGCGCTTGAGCGTTTTTCACAGCTTTATACGCAGAATTTACTATATCAATATTTACAGTATTACCCTGATGATAATTTTTACTTTTCCTGTTATACTACATTTATGAGCATGATTGTTGATTATGTATATCGATATTATATTGAATTATTTGTGACAAAAACTCTTCATAAGGATGCAATCGATAAAATGTATATTCCACATTTGTATGCTATTCATAACCTATATCTTACAAGTCTTCGTCCTAATAAGAAGAAGGTATCACCTTATCAAATTACATCCTATTTTCACGGACAGCCTTGGCAACGTATTTCATTCTTAATCAAGAAGTATCAAGATGTATATTTTTTGCGAATGGGTGAAATTGTGGAAGGTGGGCAATAAATAAAAAGAACTTAAAAATGTGTGGTATTTGTATGATAGAAGAAGATGACTTCTAAATACGCAATTGGAGTAGATTTGGGCACCTGTAATTCATGTGTGGCGGTATGGCAGAATGACCGCGTGGAGATCATTGCAAATGAGCATGGCAATCGTACAACTCCTTCATGTGTTGCTTTTACAGAATCTGAACGCCTAATTGGCGATGGTGCAAAGAATCAGTTTGCATCTAATTCTAAGAATACTGTATTTGATGCAAAGCGCCTAATCGGTCGTAAATTTAACGATACAGAGACCAAAAAATGCATTAATCACATGCCGTTTAGTGTTACAGAAGGCAATGGTGGCAAAATTAATATTAATGTAGAGTTCAAGGGAGAACAGAAGACATATCTTCCTGAGGAGATTGGTGCCATGGTTTTAACGAAGATGAAACATACAGCAGAGGCATATCTAGGTGAAGAAGTGAAGGATGCTGTGATCACTGTCCCTGCATATTTCAATGATTCGCAACGTCAGGCCACAAAGGATGCAGGTTTGATTGCTGGATTGAATGTTCTTCGTATTATTAATGAGCCAACAGCCGCTGCATTGGCATATGGGCTAGACAAGAAACTGAAGGGAGAACAGAATGTGGTTGTTTTTGATATGGGAGGTAAACTGATTAATTGCTATTAAGCAATGTACTGCTTCCTGAGGTGAGACTCCTCTGTATATGTTTATAACATATATGAACCTGGTGAATTGACGGGAAACTCCTAAAGCCTCTTCTACTAACTTATCCTGGTAACAGAGATAAGGGCACAAAGTAATTATTTGTGGTATAGTAAAAAAGAAGATGATAACAATGGACAATCCGCAGCCAAGGGCCCTTGAAAGAGGGTCAAGGTCCAGAGACTAGATAGAATATCCTACATGTGCGATGCACATATGGAAAAATATCCACGAGTGCCAGGGTTTAGATCTATAGATTTAAATAAGATATAGTCCAAACTTACAGGAAATCTGTAAGAAGTATTGGATAAAGAGCCAATACGATAATATGCGTGGGTACGCATGATGTTTCTCTAATCACCATTGATGATGGTGTGTTTGAAGTGAAAGCCACGGGTGGCGACACCAATCTCGGTAAAATCTCTATGATTTCATGCTATTAGATCATTACTGCCGAGAATAAAGAACTTTAATTGCGGGAAACCCCTAAAGTTGTAAAAATTAGTTTAAATAAATACTTCTACTATATAAAAGAAAAAGTAGAAGAATTTATTAAAATTAATCCACTACCAAGTCATTCTGGTGACAGAAATGATGGCATAGAGTAATTATCTATGGTATGGTAAAAAGGTGGCAAATAATTATGTACATCTACATAATAATGGGCAATCCGCAGCCAAGGGCCTTTTAAAGAAGGTCAAGGTTCAACGACTACTCAAAGTATCCTAAACAATACAATTTATGTATTGCATGGAGAAATGGGCACGAATGGGTTCCTATGCATATGCATAGAAGATATAGTCTGAACTTACAGGAAACTGTAAGAAGTATGGATAAAGAGCCATACGATAACACAATTGGGTTCTGATATTGACAACCTTCTCTTAGAATGGTGTGTCCAAGAATTTGAAAAGAAACACAAAACAAATGTAAAAGAAAACGGACGCGCCATGCGGCGCCTCCTCACTGCATGTGAACGCGCCAAGCGCAGCTTGAGTACCTCTACCACTGCATCGATTGAAGTGGACGGATTTGTAAATGGCTTGGATCTAAACATGACGCTTACTCGTGCCAAGTTTGAGTCACTATGCGATCCTATTTTTAAGCGCAGTATTGCTCCCCTGGAACAAGTGCTAAGTGATGCCAAGATGGCCAAGACGGATGTACATGAAGTGGTTATGGTAGGCGGGTCCACTCGTATTCCTAAAATCCGCGAACTAGTCAGTTCATTTTTTAATGGAAAGAAGTTGAATGATTCGGTGCATCCTGATGAAGCCGTCGCATATGGTGCAGCGGTTCAAGCCCACATTCTGACTGCAGGTGCGGATTCCAAGGATCGTACATCCGATTTGATTTTGCTAGATGTAGCTCCACTGTCGCTTGGCCTTGAAACGGCGGGTGGCGTAATGACTCCACTCATTAAACGTAATACGACAGTGCCTTGCAGAAAGTCACAGACGTTTTCAACATATGCAGATAATCAGCCTGGTGTGCTGATTCAAGTATTTGAGGGTGAACGTCAATTTACTCGTGACTGCAATCAATTGGGTAACTTCAAGCTGGATAATATTCCACCTATGCCGCGTGGTGTGCCTCAGATTGAAGTATCGTTTGATGTGGATGCAAATGGTATCTTGAATGTAACCGCGTCTGAGAAATCGACGGGTAAATCAAATAAGATTACAATTACGAATGATAAAGGTCGCCTTAGCAAGGAAGACATTGATCGTCTTGTAGAGGAAGCAGAGAAGAATGCCGCGGAAGATAAAGCTCGAATGGAGCGGGTTGATGCTAAGAATGGGCTTGAATCATATTTGTATAATACGCGAAATACGGTTCGCGAAGATAAAGTAAAAGATACCTTGGGAGAAGATACGGTGAAAGAAGTTGAAGGATGGGTACAAGAAGGAATTTCGTGGTTAGAGGCACATCCTGAAGGAGAGAAGTCTGAATATGATGAGAAGCAGAAGGAATATGAAGAAAAGATTCGGCCTGTAATGATGAAGCTGTATCAGAGTGGACCTGGTGCAAGTGAAGGAGGGGCTGGGGTACAGACTGGTCCTGGGGTTCAGATGGGTCCTGGGGTACAGACTGGTAGCACGAAAGGTCCTACAGTAGAGGAAGTAGATTAAAGGCACAACTATACATAGATACATAATGGAATCTGACGAATATAAAAAACTATACAGTCTATTATCTGAATTAGCACTGAAAGGTAAAATAGCAGACAATAATATTATGCCTGAAAATAAAGTAGTAGAAAAACCTGTAGATAAAACCATTATTAAGATGGATCAAGAAGAGATTCACCTTATACCTGTATCAGAGATTGTTCCTCGTAAACGAGGAAGACCATTTAAAAAGAAAACAGTGGATGAATAATGATAAATAATATTCAATATAAATAACTGTACATATTATTAAGTATGATTTATTTAATAATAACTACATGTATTATAAATCGTTATGGTATTATTAATAATGATATTAGAAAAGATCGATATCTATATAGTATCACTACAACATTAAAGTATCTTCCCACAAATATTACTCCTATTATTGTAGAAAATAATGGTACACGTGAAACATATTTAGATCATTTTACACACAATGATAAGGCAGTGACTGTTATTTATACAGATAATAATAAAAAGGTGTTTAAAAATAAGGCAGTAAATGAATTGCTCGATATTAAAGATGTAATTCATGAGTTGGAGATGAATGATACAGATATTATTATTAAATTAACAGGTCGATACTGTGCACTATCCCCTCTGTTTTTTCAAACAGTAATTGATCATCAAAATAGCTACGATGCTTTTATTAAATATTATAATGTATCTACATCATCATTTGAGCAATATGATTCAGTATTGGGTTGTTATGCTATTCGATGTAATTATATTAAACTGTGGAATTCTATATCACTGGATACAAATATATCTCCTGAAATAAATTTTGCAAGATTTAGCCGTTCAACAATTATGCGTATTAAAGAAATTGACACTCTTGATGTTGAATGCTCGTTTGCAGACAATCATACTGTCATGTGTGTTTAATGTTTGCGTAATTTATATCTCCACACATATACTCTGTAAAATAGAATGTCATGGGATCTTTTTAAGATTGGTATTTATAAAAAATGGAAAAAATATTGGTACGATACACATCCGCCTGAGATTGCACAGTATTCATGGGAATTCCTTTTTACAGGTGGAAAAGAGATTCGTTCTACTCTCTTTTATGAATTATGGCACTATCTATCCCCGGACACAGCGGTATGTGGTGAATTAGCATTTGCAATCGAATGTATTCACGTTGCAAGTCTAATTTTAGATGATAGCCCATGGATGGATAATTCAGATGAACGTCGTGGAAAAATAACACTTCACCACGCATTTTCCCCTAAAAAAGCAGTGCTATTATGCCATGATGTTATGCATATGGTATTTTTGATATGGCAAAATAACAAACCTGCGCATATTGAACTGAATGTATGGCAAGAATTTATGAAGAACAAATTGCAACGACTTATGATCGGTCAATGGTATGATTTAAATAAGCAAGGTACATTGTTGGAACTTGCTTCATTAAAAACAGGTATATTATTTGAATTTGTAGCAGAAACAGTTGCACTGTGCATCGATCTAGATTCTAATTTTTGGAAAATATGGGGAAATAATCTAGGAATTCTGTTTCAATGGACCGATGACTGGAAAGATAGAGAGGAGGATATTCTACAAGAGAATCGTAATGCTTTCAATGAAGATTATGAATCAACACTTGATAATTATACATATTTATGGAAAAAGATAGAAAATGGAATTGGTGCAGGATGGTTTGATCGACCATTTGGTCAATTTATGAAATCTTATTTTACACAGACCATCGCAGATAGATTAGACACGGCGACTGTGCATAATTTATCTGATATCTATATTCCGTATCCAACCAATCTAATTACATTAGATATTGTAGATAATCCGATCAAAAATAAACATATTTTTAAAATTATAGATGGAAACGATATCTTAAAAAAGATGTTTATTCTATCTGACTATTTATTCAAAAAATGTGATTGGTATATGGATAAATATATGAATAGATACTGTGCATTAAATCGTACAGTATGGTCAATTGATGAAGATAAGTGGCTAGATAATGTTGAAATTAAAAATATGATATATGATATTATAGAGGATATACTCAATCAAATAGAAGAGGACGCGATATATTATTCATATCAATCTGAAATAAAACGACTTGCAACGAGCGCCTTAAAAGGGCTCAAAGAAGCAGATGATCTGTCTAAATTACACATATCAGATGCAAAGGGGCTCATACATAATATTATAGAACAGATTGAAGAGAGAAGTGTACTACCTGAAATTGTAGAAACGGTAAAATCGGCATTTGATGAAATGGATAAAAAAAGTAAATAAGCTGTGTTTGGTGCTTTTATATTGTATCGTATTGTATCGTATCATATCGTATCATATCGTATCATATCGTATCATATCGTATCATATTGTATCATATTCATATTATAATGTATTACTTTGAAGATGCAGTAGCGGCACTAGTAGCGGCACTAGTAGCCGCACTAGTAGCCGCATTAGTAGCCGCAACGCGTGGTTTACGTCGAACTGCGGATTGTGGTGCGGGTGCACCAATTGCTGTACGCCAAGCAATTCGCATTTTCCGAAACATTTCTACACAGCCCTTTGCAGCCGCTGCTAATGCAAGCTTTGCAGTTGTTTCATTATCTACGCCAATTCGAAGAATCATCTCATCGCGTAGCGGATGAGGAACAGAGTAGCCCGCATATTCAATTTTAGGTAAAGCATTTCCTTCAATATGATTTTCAACTAACCATGTCTGAAGTAAATTACCAAGAGTATGATCGTGTCCAGGGATGCGAAAATCATATCCAATCATCCGTGAATCAGCGTGTGAAATAACGACATCATTCGGAAAGTCATTACTATTTGTGTAGCGACTGCACATATTTTCAGCTACTTCACATGCGCGCTCAACAATATATGGAACGGATAGAATACCAATTGATTCTATGGTAAAATCAAAACTATAGGGTTCCTCTTTTTCATTTGTTTTATAACATCGTTTAATTTGCATCGTATTAAATTCGCGCTCTAATTCCATATATCTGGCAGATGTCTTGTCAATACCACTAATCTTTTTTGCATCGGTCATCCATTGAATAAACATTTCATCAATGCGCAGTTTATCCTGTTCAATTGTCTTATCTAGTAGTGTATACTCATAGGAACACTGTGAAACAGGTGAAAATCGCGCATGTTCGCGACCAGTTCCTTTTGAAGCTTTTGCGATAATTTCAATCGATTGTTGCTTTGCACCCGCACCTGGCTGAAGAGTTGCAATTAAACATGTTTGGCCTGTAATTGGATGTCTAGGAAAGAATTGATCGGTGGGCACGATTTGATGATTCTCCTCATCTAATTTTGTATCATCGCCTAATACGGCTGGAGTCGATTGGGTATCAATCACCTTAAAATCAGATGAAGTGACATATGTATTTTTATCAGCATGACCATCCACTTTAAGAATAAATTTATAGCGATCCTCTTTCCATACAGATGGGTTTGTAATATGAATAGGAAGTAAACCAATACGGTCAGCCAACATTTCATTTGTCATAGGAGTGTCATTACGTTTTACAAACACATCCGTAGTAGTTCCTGTAGAAGTCATATCTGATCGAAATGCAACAGTATCAATCCCTGTCAGAATAACACGTCGAAGGGTATTTGCATATGCAACATTGATCGGTGCCAGTCGAAAGGTGTATACATGACTGTCATCACTTCGTTTAAGATTAGAGAACTCCATTTTCTATCCTATCTTCCGAATGATTATTTAAATCAATTTTATATTTTATAATTTAAAATTTATGCGTTTAAGCCGATGCTGATTCGTTCGTAAAGTAGAAAAGGATGAGTAGACCTGCTCCCATTCATATTTGTTTTTATTCAAATCGATGTGATTGGTCCAAAGCATTTATTGAAGAAATCTCTAAAACAAACTATCATAGTCAGTTTCGATTTATTTGTGTAGATCCTTCGGCAAATCGTCCGCAATTACCATCCTGGTTAAAACAGACTCCGACTCTTGTTATTTCAGGAGAACCCGAACCACGTGTAAACAGTGATGTTATGAACTGGTTATATGAGCAAAAGATGCGTGATGGTACTGGAAAAGGTGACAGTAAAGTGGCTGGTCCCGTAGAACCTGAGCCATATCTGGATATGGAAATGGGAGGCGGATATGGTGACAGTTATTCGTTCTTAGGCACTGACACATCCGCACAAGGAAATGGAGGATTATCTATGCAGCATAACTTTACATATCTAAATGGCCAGGATTCAGTTAGTACACGGGAAGCATCTACATTTCAAACAACAACTACTAATCAAAAACGAAGCAAGAAAGAGGAATTATTTGATCAACAGTATGAACAAATGATGAAATCTAGAAGCACTTCGGTAAAGGGTCCGCAACAGCGACTATAGGCAACAATCTAAAGCTTTCTTCATAATTAATAATCAGCAAGAAAATGTCTTATTTAAGTGCATTTACTACACAACTCGTAAACTTTTTTGATGAGTTGTGTAATTCATTTCCAGAAGAAAAAGAGATCAAATGGGCAACAGAGGGCATTAAGGGTGCTAAAAAGATTAATCCGCGGTTAGTATTGGATCTATTTAAAGAGCATGTGTATAAAGACTGTTCAGATGCGATTTTTACAAAGAATGCACAGATGATCCGTGACATTGCTCAAAAGAAGTTTACAACACAGTTTAATGAAATGAATTCTGCACTGTCTATTTTTGATAAACATTGGGATACGATGGGACAGTCAAATCAGACTGTCATTTGGCAGTATTTGACAGTGCTATGTCAGCTGTCTGAAAAGGCATCGTCCACTGCATAATTTGCAGTGCGTTTTGAAGTGGTCTAAAGAGATGTTATTAACCCATAAGAAGAATGGCAGATCCGACACCTGACTCTGTATTCCAGCAAAAATATAATGAATTCATAGACGATTTGTTGGGGGCACTTCCCGAATACACAGTAGAGATCAATGCATCAAAAGCATTGGGCGCTGAAGAGCGTCTTTCCAGATTTCAGAGCGAAGTAAAAGCGGCCTCTATGCTTGGTCAGTCCGACGATCATTCAAAAAATCCTGGTACAATTCTTCCTAATGTTGAACTCAAAGATGATACCTGGTTAACATTGTCAGAGCAAACACAAAAGGCTGTTTGGGAGCATGTTCGTATTTTATCAATCTGCAGTTTTATGGAAGGAGGCAATGATGATTCTAAGCCTGCGTGGATGGATGATATTATGAGCGAGATGAAAAAGAAACTAGATGGAGTTGATTTTCAGGATATCATTAAAAAATTTATGAAGTTTTTTAAACCAAAAGGGGGAGATGTAGATGTAGATGATGACGATGATAAAAAAGACGGTTCCAGTCTTCCTTCTTTTGAAAAATTATTTGAAAATGGCTTTCCAAAACTACCTGAGAAATTCCTTAAAGGGCATTTAGCAAAGCTGGCTCAAGAGATTGTAAAGGATATTACACCTGAAGATTTGGGAATTAGTAAAGAAATGATTGCAGAATGCGAGAAAGATACGTCCCGGGCTTTTAATGTTTTATTTACTACCTTTACAAAGAACCCTATCTTACTTCAAAAGACTATTGCAAAAATTGGAAAACGACTGCAACAAAAAATACAATCGGGTGCAATTCGGCCACAAGAGATTGCAAGCGAAGCAGAAGAATTAATGAAGGAATTCTCTGAGAATGAAAGCTTCGTTGAAATGATGGATGGCATTAAAAAAGCATTTGGCTTTGAAGACATCGGTCTTGCACGCAAAGCAGGAAAAGAAGGAAGTGCTCGGCTGTCTATGGCTCGTGACCGGCTACGTAAAAAGCTTGAAAAGAAGAAGGCACAGCAACAGGCTAATAAATAAGATGATAACAAATAAAGTTTCTAAGGTTTAGGATAATGAGCCATAATAAGACATGCGAAGCACCATTTTGGAAGGATGGTTCTGTCTTATTTAAAGAGTTTACATTACAATATAAACCGACATGCGAACACTCTGCAGGTAATTTTATTGCAAGAATTATAATTTTATCGGTATTTGTTGGATGTATTGGAAGTGTATTTGGTGGATTACCTATAATATTGGTTGCACTGTTATTTGGAGGTATTACTGCATTTGTAATCGTTAGCATGACCCCATTTCATCCACATGATTTAAAAGATAAGAAACATGATAAAGAACATGGATCGCATACTATCCAGCCAAATAAGAAATTGGACGACAATGCCTATCACACATTACCTTATGAGGCAAGTGTGGTTCCTGGAGGATATCTTGCACCAACAAAAGAGCACTTTGTAAATGGCGGGTCTGCAATTGGCAGTGCACAGCCCATTGAGCAGCCAGTTGGTAAATTGGAAATAGATGGATTTCCATACTCTGGTCCAGCCCTACCTGATTATACCCCGCCTACTTCTAGAAATTTATTTATGAATGTACTTGTGGATGAAATGAAATATAATCCTGAACGTCCGAGTGCTGCCCCAGTTGATCATTCGATTGTGAAACAGACCATGGATGATTATTTTAGAGTTCAGTGGTTTTCAGATCCAACCGATGTTTTTGGAAAGAATCAAGGACAGCGTCAATTCGTGACACAGCCGTCTACCACTGTACCGAATGATCAGGGTTCATTTGCAAACTGGCTGTATAAAATTCCTGGTAAAACATGCAAAGAGGGTGGTCGCGCAGCATGTCTGTCAGGAACGGATAGTGGCAATATTCCCTGGTTAAATCACACTTCGTAAATGCCCCATTATATACTGCAATAATATGATATAAATCATAAAAATCATAAAAATTGATTTATATCATATTGTATAATTATTCATAACATCCACTATGACGGATTATAGTGCTCTGTGGCGCTCTTCTGCATGCGAAGCAGTGCCATATACAGAGGATTTTCCACAATGTCTCCATGTTCTTCCTGAACTAATTGATGGTGCAATTGGTCAAGGTAATGCAACACAGGTAATAATTACATTGATTTTGCATGAAAATACAGGCATTCTCAAAGTAACGGATAACGGCAAAGGCATTTTAGGTATGACAAATCTTTTACGATTATTATCATGGGCGAGTCAAGAATCAACAAATGTGCATCATCGTTATGGCCATGGAAGTAAAAAATGTCTAACAAAATGGTGTAAGGATTACAATACTGCAAAGTGGAATGTTAAATACCGAACATGCGATAAACGAGGAAATGCGGGACCGCTTTATGTGTATAAAGCACCGTTTGTTGGAATTAAAAAAGAGCCCACTGAGGACGATGATGAAAAAAATGAACTGTTACGCCCATCTGGTACAGAATGGGAGGTTGAAGAATTTGATCGGGCAATCTTAGAAAATGTAGATGTATTCTCTGCCATTAAAGAAATTATTCGAACTCGATATTCTAAGGAGCACTTTATGAAAACTGAATTTATTCTTAAGGTAAGCGAAGTAGGTAAGGCGGATCGTCAGGAATCATCAAAGGATCCTTCCAATGATTGGAGATCCTTTGAAGAATGCCTATTGGAAGAAGTTGAATCAAAAAAAGCGGAGTGCATATACAATTCTTCAACCCCATTCAATAATGCAACCATGCATTATTCGCAGTATCGCTTATTGGTAAATGGTAAAGAGAAATATATGTTACGAGAACAATTTCCACGATATGGCACCAAAGGTCAAAATTATGCTCGTCTTCATATCGCAATTGCAGGGCGAACAATTGAAATTCCAAAAATATATGAATTTTATGAGGGGCGCACAAATACACACAATGATTTTAACGGATATTTTGGAATTGTGAAGTTTATACTAGACGATTCGGATGATGTAAGAAATTATGAACAAATACCGACCCCTTCTACTACAAAAGTATCATTTGATAGAAATTGCCCAAACTATAAGAAATTTGTAGAAATCATGTATGATATTCATCGTACACTTCCTTCAAAGAAAATAAAAGCAGTTGCTGCTTCTACTGCAGCTTCTTCTACTGCAGCAGTTGCTTCTACTGCAGCTTCTACTTCTACTTCTACTGTAGCGTCTAATGCATCCATTATACCATTAAACAATATCAAGAAACGTGAACCAAATACAACTGGTAAAGGACCTCGTATGGCGATTTGGCACAAATACATTGGAGAAGATATACTAAAACATAAATGTTTATGCTGTAAACTTACATCAATTACTATAAATCAATTTGAAGTGGGTCATGTTACTTCAAAAGCAAATGGAGGCAATGATTCTCCTGAAAACAAACGCCCCATATGTATGAATTGCAATCGATCCATGGGCAAGACAGATATGGTTGATTATATTCATGCAAACAAATATTATTTCGGTTAAATGTAAATTACATGTTCGATTTTATACCCTATAAATGATATTTTATAATATTTTTTATACCCTATAAATGATATTTTAAAATATCATTTATACCCTATAAATGATATTTTATAATATTTTTTATACCTTATTAGTTCAGAGATAATGGAGATTAATAGATTAACTCATTCAAGAGACGACCTCTGCGGCATTCAATCATTTTATTCACAATCTGTTGGTCCTGGTCGTTATATGACAACTAATTTAGTCCCTAAAGCTACCGGCGTTAATCCAGTAGCTGTAAATCAATTACTTATTTATCCCCGTGAAGGATATGGTTACAATAACGCATCCATTGATGCCGACTCTATCCTTCGTAATCAAATCACCTTTAAAAATAATCGTTGCCAAACACGGCCTCAAGCGCGTCCATTTCTGAGTGTACCCTATATGGCGGGTGGAAATCCATCTCGCGATGTAGAGAGTTTGCTATTGCACTCTGAACAAATTCGTATGGGCAAAGAATGTGGCACAGTTACGGAGCAATTCTTTCCTCAACAATATACTCCTATGATTCCTATTCTTAAAAACAATGTTCAAAATCCTAAGAATCTTATACCTGAAGTGGCTGCACCTGGATGGATCAATGGCGGCATTCCTTCGCGTTCCTATCTACGCGATGTAAACTGCTAAATATCCAAAGTCATCCATTATACAATGAAAAGCTTTCTTTGAAGTAAATAGAGAATGAGTTCACCAAAATCTAATTCCGGATTAAATGTACAGGCAAAACTCGCTGAAAAAGAGCGAAAATTACGAGAGAAACAAGAGCGTAATGCTAAAAAACTAGAAGCTGCTGCTAAAAAGCTAGAAGATGATAAGAAAAAGCTTGAAAAGACTGCCAATGCAGCTATTAAAAAAGCAGCAAAAGAAAAGGTGGATAGGGAAAAAGCAGAACATCGATTGGCAGTCTATGCAGCCGCGAATGCAGCAGGTATCCCCCATGATGTAGTTCGATATGTTGGCACAAAATCGGTTAAAAACATTATTAATTCTGCTCAAAAGAAGCTCAATACACTGAAACGGAAAAATGAAAAGGCAGTAAAGGGCCCGTCTGCATCCAATGTCCTAAAAGGACTAAAACAACAGGCATACGCGCAAGGATTTGTTGATGCAAATCTTGGACGTATTACTTCAAAAATGACAATTAATGAAGTAATCGCACAGGCTACTAAGCGTAAAGATAAAGGGCGTGTAACACAAAATAAAAATGCCCATAAGAAGCTAATCCTAAATTCGTTGGCTGAGCACGGATATACTGCGGAGAATGCTGGACGCATTACATCAAAGATGACAATTAATGAGATTATTGCACAGGCTGCGAAGCGTCGTGGAAGACTTACTGCCAAACAAGAGAAGGATGCTAAAAAACAGGCAGTTATTCAAGCTGCTAAAAATGCAGGACTCTCAGAACAAAATCTTCGTTTCAGAGGAAAGAAAAGCATCCATGAATTAATTGCCAATGCGCAGAAACGCAGAAATAGAGAAACATACAAACAAACAAAAGTACAGCAAAAAGAGGCAGTAATGGCTTCCACTGGATTGAATGAAGCTACTATTAAATCGCTATTCTGCTATCGCTCAAAATAAATTAGTATATTTTTACATGGTATATATATCATTGAATAATATAATATCTTATGACTCAAAATGTCCCGGATTACAATACAGTGCAAAGTATTATAAATAATGTAATTATATATGACTAGGATAGAATGGCTATCTATTTAAGCAATATTACAGAGGCATATGAGCCAATTTTACAGTCGCATTGGGAGAAAGAAGAAGTTCCTCAACATTATGATTCACTACGATCACAATATGCAAACCCTACTCCAAAAAGACACATTTTAGGGATTGTAGGTGGAAACGAAGTAAGCCCAATTAAAGGTAACCTAGTTGATATGGAATCAGACCTACGAGGGATTACAATTCCTATCTCATTCGCCCCATGGAGACAGTATCAAGCACCCCAAAAGGCCCAAAAAGAAATTGTCCGAAAGAATATGAAAGGCACTGTTGCAATCAATGTGCAAAAAGAACACTTGCCCGCTTATCAGATGATTGCATATCCATCTGTAGTTGCCCCCTCTCCTATTATAAATGAAGTATGTATGAAACCTGAGAAATATTAAAATGTGTTAGTAAGAAGAATGAACTGTTATACAACACAGCAGGCTCTTACTCATCCTAGAAATGATCCATTTCATCAAGTGGATGATATGAGAATTACATCCTATGCCTCACGTTATTATTTAAATCCTCCTGCAAAAAACTGTCCGACAACATTTCCAGTAAATGCAACTACACGTATTCAATACAGTGGCAATTCTTGGGTAGAGGGTGAATGGAAAACGGACATAGAGTCTGAATTAAAAGGAATTGATCGGCTTGGAACTAAAATTCGATGTGATGCTGTTCAATATAATCCCAATAATAATACTATAAATAATATTCCACTGTCACATGCAAAAGATGAAAACATGCCTCAAACATTTGCTAGATTGGTAGATCCGCCATGCACACTTCGAACAACAGGATGGAATCGATGGCAACCACTGTTTCACAATCCTCAAGAAACATTTGAGACACCGTTTGATTTTTTTATCCCATCACGTGATCTAGATAAGGAAAAATACAATACACACCAAGTAAAAACATGCCATGCTCCTATGCATGATCCATCCGTTGCAGAATTAGGCCATGAAAAACACATGCGAGGATCATATTATGCCTAATAAATCATAATACACACGGGTGCACAAGATTATGCAACGGCGGCATCTTCTTCTTCAGGAGTTAATAACCACATACGATGCTCCTTCATTTTTGCCATTTTAATATGACCATGTACCCAATTAAAATGAACTAATATTGCAGTGTTTATTATACTGTCTTTTTGTGCATAGAACATTTTTCCATTGGGATACTTTTCTAAAGGAAGAGCGTTCATTTTACAAAATGGTTTTACATACTTATTAAAATATGACTGATCATTATTATCAAATGCACACTCGATGTATTTCTGTCTCCCATTTTCAGATACACAGTCATATAATGCACACATGCTGTCACTTGATTTAATAAACATATACCCAGTACACATATTTGTTATATCATTGTTATTCTGTGAATCATTTTGAATCCATACATCATAATAATAGTTTAATTGCCATAGTGATATATCATCGATTGGGTTTTTTCGAAATACAATATCACCGTCCAATAATAGTGCATTCATTTTAAGTGAAAGAATACAGTGAATCAGTTCCAGTTTTAAGTAACAGATCTTATCATATCCCTTCGAATTCCATGGGCAAAATCGTCCAAGTTTATTATTATCAATTGAAATAACACAGTATCCCTTTTTTTTAAATATACTTGCACATTGTTCATCAATACATATAATAAGAACTCTCTTATCTAGACCAAATGGCTGTAGACTTTTAAGCATATTAAGTGTGTAAAGTATATACCCATAATTTGTAAGAGTAGTTAGTACTGTATTATCATATAAAATACACGTCTGTATATCATTGAGTTCAATATGAATAGACATTATAATTCTAAATATACCTTGTAGTTTAAATCATTGTTATAAGGTATCTTTTACTAAAAATTAAAGGTTGAAATCTGTAGTATGGAACTAGCAGCCTTGTCTGGTCTTTTAGGATTGGGATATATTGTATCAAAAGCGAGTCAGAAAAAGGCAAATTCTGAACAATTTACATCATCAATTCCTAATAAATCTTCTAGAACACTTCCACCTGCTGATCGTGAATATCCGCTATTACAGCAACCCATGTATTCAAACGAAGGTTTTATGCCCGCCGCAAGAGGACCAAATACAGATCCTTTAACACTTGCTCCAAAAGGTGCTGCTGCAACGGGATTTGGACCTGAACTTGATATGATGTATCAAACACCAAATGGCCAAACCTATCCATCTGAACCAAGTAGTGGTCCTTACGGTACTGCTTTTGGATATGCATCCAATAAACCACCTTATGCGCCTCGTGCAACTCCCGGTACTAAACCCGCGCCTTCCGCCATCGATTCTAACATTCCTATGATGGAATATCGTTCCGATAATACGGAAGAATATGCTAATTACATGGACAGTGATTATGTGGTAAGTCCCCTATCTGGACAACGAATTCCATCTAATGAATTTAAACATAACAATATGCAGCCCTTTTTTGGAGGGCGCATCAAACAAAACATGGCCCCACAGGCCAACACTAGCGTACTTGATATGTATGGAGGCAATGGCTCTACACAAATCAAGAAACGCGAAGTTGAAAATATGTTTAAGGCATCACAGGCTCCCTATGGTAATCCTTTTGGCATGGAAGACAATACTGATTTCTTTCAATCGCGTATTTCCTCCCAGGCGCCCGTTGTACGCAATGGTGAGCGGCCTTTTGAACCCACAAAAGTTGGTGCAGGAATCGGTGAAAAGTTTGGCTTTACAGGCAAAGGTGGATTTCAACAACTTGAAATTAATGAAATTATGCGTCCTAAAGATACGAATGACCTACGTGTTCTATCAAATCCCAAAGAAACATATGATCAGCCGATGGTTCCTGGACAGCATTTTATTGGTACCAACGCGGATGTTAGCGATGTAGGTGAAGTTCGCAAGTACAAGCCTGACTCATTCTATATTGATGAATCTGGAGAGCGCTTCTTTGTTACAACAGGTGATCTTATTAAGGAAACCGTTCGCTCTACACAAGTGTTACCGCACACAGTTCGCCCTGAAACATCCGTGGAATACAGTGGTATTGCGGCTTCACAGGATTTTAGCGAAGGATATGTCACGGGCTCCTATCGTATGCCGATGTCACAGCAATATGGCGGCGCAGGATATCGTAATGCAGATATGTCAAGCTATTATACAAAGGATTTGGGCGGAAATGAGGCTGATTATGGAAAGTCGTCTATTGAGATTCGCCCCAATGAACGAAATGAAACAAGTGAACGTGTAATGGCGCTAAATACAGCTCCTGCCGATAATCAATTAGTTACCACGCACTACACGGATGATGCGCGTCCTACGCGTCGCGGTGAAACAACGGGGAACATTCGAATGACGGGTACACCTATTAGTTTTGGTGATCGCGCTCCTGCTATTACAGTATGGGATCCAAAAGATATTGCAAGGACAACCGTTCGCGAATCCACCATCTATTTGGATCGTCCTGGTATTGCTGGTGGCGATGGTGCCTCTGCCACAAATCGATTGAAGGTATATGACCCTGATGATATTGCAAAGAATACACAGAAGTCTCAACTTTCAAGTGGACTATCATGGACAGGTCCTGGTGGTAATGGAGCATGGAGTGATGCAATGGATCCAACATTTGCGTATAATATGCGGTCGAATCCTAATAAGGAACAGATTGCACGCGGTCGCAAGCCAATTGCTGGATCGGGTTCCACTGCAACATTTAATGGAGATCCTGGAAAACAATGGTCAAAGAAACTTGATACAGATGTTATTAATGATCGCCCACTTGCCATTAACCGCTCTATGGATATTACACCTGGTGTAGGTGATTTGGGACGCATGGAGTATCGCGTGCCGTTGAAGTTAGATGTGAGTCGTGAGCGTAATACATATGAATCGGTTGCAGCAGTGGATAACAATCCGTTGCATCAGAGCTTGCGTAAAAATGCAATGTTGGATGAGGCAGCAGTAAATGAATATCGTCAATATCTATCTGGTCACAAATAATTAATGAAAATAATAGTCTAAAGATGATTAACTTATAATTAACTAATAAAATGAAGCAAAAACAGAAGGATGTTGTACAAGTAAATCTCAAAGTTACTGACGCAGTTACTGATGCAGTTACTGATGCGGCTACTGACGCGGCTACTGACGCAGTTACTGACGCAGTTACTGACGTAGTTACTGACGCGTCCACTTCAGCAGCCACTAAAGCAGTTACTGACGTAGCCACTAAAGCAGTTACTGATCTAGTTACTGACGCAGTTACTGACGCAGTTACTGAAGTAAAGAAAACATGGCTAAGTCATACCCATAGTTTTGTTGTACGTTATCAGTTTGTATTTGGATTTATTCTTGGCGGTCTTACTGCAGTAGCAGGACATACTCTATATTCTCAGTATGGATCATCAAATGATCAGAGACACAATTACTCACGTAGTTACTCACGCAGTTACTCACGTGGTTACTGACGCAGTTACTGACGCAGTTACTGACGCAGTTACTGACGCAGTTACTGACGCAGTTACTGACGCAGTTACTGATATAGTTACTGATGTGGTTACTACTCTATATTCTCAGTATGGATCATAAAATGATCAGAAAGAGTGCATATTCTAAGTGTATTAGTGTAAAACATATAGTGGTCTAAACAAATCATATGATTGGAAAAGTAACATGGATACTACTCCAATGATATTAACAGGCCCTCCTGGCTGTGGAAAAAGCTATTGGATTCAAAAGTATGCTGAAAAGGTAAATAAGCAATTGTTTGTATGCCCTTGTCGAAAAGATAGAACACTGCGTGATGGTCGTCAAAAACTTCATGTATGGGCACGACGGACTGAACCTGCAATTCTATGGTTAGAAGGAGCGGATGATTTAACGCCAGAAGCACAAGCATTCCTACGAAGAATATTGGAGACACATGCATCGGATGTACTTTTTATTTTAGAGTGTCGCGATGCAGGCCGTCTACAGGAACCAATTCGATCACGTTGTGTCATTAAAAAGATCTATCAACCTGAATGGACGCATCTTGAAGAGTTTCTCTTTCAAACCTATCATGATCTAAATATTTCAGAAATCAAAGCCTATTTGAAGAAAAATGAATATTCTTATCGTCGTGCGATCCAGTGTGCATTCTTACAATTGCATTATCCTGATATGTGGAAAACTACAATTGAACATCGTTCATTTGAAAATGCAGAAATTCAAAAGCTATCTCCTGATAATCTTATACAATACATAAATGCAGGATTTAACCCAGATACGTTAACACTATCTCTTTTATCAAATGAATCAATTCTAAAAGACTACGGCAACTGTATCGAATTATCGGGATCTTTATGGGCATTTGTAGGGAGTGCGTTATATAAGCTCTCGTCAACACCACAGAATGAAGAAGAATGAATAGAAGCTCTGATTCAATTCTTTCCGTCTATTCCGATGCAAGAACTGAGTATACCAAGCAATTATGTGTATATCTCGTACCTGCTTTTTTTCAATTCTTTATAGAATTACTTGAAAAAAGTAAAAAGGTCATGGTAAATGAACCCAAACGGGTTCTGTGGCAGCTACAAAATTATTTAAATGAGATTCATGATTGGAATATGGAGAAAGTTAATAACGAAATTCATATGATTTATACAAATTGTGGATGTGATTATTTAGAAGATTTGCTTACTGCTGTATTTATTGCACATACAAAAGTGCTTACTGCAATTCGCCTATCGGCTAATAATAAAAAAGTAGAGATTACAGTTCCTAAGGTTGAACACTTCCTATTTAAAGTACTATGCGAAACATCAAAGCTACTGTGGAGCTCAACCTATTTATTTAGAGATGGAATTTCAGGAATTGAAAAGCAGCAGAATTATCGTACAATTGAAACAATACTAAACGAGGGAATTCTTCTTGCTATTCGCAATCTCGTACCTGTTAAATCTATCTTAAAAAGCTTTGTAAATAATGATTCTGCTGATACAACTGAATCTTCAAATAGTACTGCTGATGCAAATGCAGATGATGATAGTGATGATGAAGTAGATAAAAAAGGTCCGGCAGAAATAAGTATTACTAAATCACATGATATTGAACCACATCCATTAACGGAAACAGTTGGTGAAACTCTACATTCAGATGAAACCGCGCCCATTACTTCTGCAGTTGATGCTGCTCTTACACCTGTTTCTACTGCGACTGCTTCTACTGCAACTGCTTCTACCCCTCCTATGATTTCACTTGATAATCCACAAAATGAAGCAGCCCCTACAATTATTATTGAAGATAAGCCTACGGTTCGCTTTGGAGAATTTAATGCAATGTTTGATTCTGAGGATCCAGATAAATCAGATATGATTCATCAAGAAGATAATGATGAGAATGACAATGAAGATCCCGTTCTTGAAATATTAGACGAGGTTGGAATATCACTCTCTTCAGACGTTGATTTCATTAATCTAGATGAATCTCCTAAAGATAGTACGGGTGAACCTGAACAAATTAGCACGGATGATTACGAGGAATTGTGAGTTCGATAAATAGTGCGGAGAACAATACTGTGTTTTTCTCGCACGTGTTCAATAATGATGCCCGTTTGGTTCCCATGGATGTTTATAGGTGGAATTATATTTATTGTTCTAAGTTTTATTGGAGCAAAATATAAGGATAAAGAATATAAAAATATTCAATTTCTACAAGATTTTATCAGTGGTTCTATTGTGATTGCATTTACAGGTGTGCTGGTGCCTGATATCTTTCCTGCAATTGATTTCCCTAGTCATTTAAGCACAGATCTTCAAAATGACTTTGACTTACAAGTGGGTCCTCCTCGTTTGGCAGGAAGATAAACTAATAAAATTATTACTAGGATATAGAAATGTCTACAACGATATATGATAGCTCATTATTGACACAGCGTCGCCAAGCAAAAGCAGAATCTGGTTCGTTTATTAATCGAATTCAGAATTACACACAGCCGAACACTGGATATGGACCTGCTCTTGGTATTTATGATCAATCCATTATTAATACAGTTAAAGATGGCAATATGGTTTATTACAGAAAAGGAACAGGCGGTGTAACACTTGTAGACAATGGATGCCCGTGCGCACCTTTGCCAAATGGAAATGGTGTATCAAATTAATTGTAGAATTCTAGACAGTGTAATTAAATAATATAATATAATAACTGTATTATATTATTTATAGTTGTATTATGTGTATTATGTGTATTATGTGTATTATATATTATGTATATTATATACCAAGTGAATACACTTTCTCCTGATCTGATATGATATTCTTCCAAATAAATTGTTGAAAGACGGGGCGATGCAATTGTTCA
>Ga0214192_1000067_pt1 | contig 59651 bp, 48 predicted proteins | sample TroBogEpilimnion_44_FD_153030 | JGI IMG/M metagenome (GOLD analysis project Ga0214192, IMG submission 153030) | Freshwater microbial communities from Trout Bog Lake, WI - 29JUL2008 epilimnion | ecosystem: Environmental > Aquatic > Freshwater > Lake > Epilimnion/Euphotic zone | place: Trout Bog... | reverse complement strand
AGCACCTGGATACTTATCTGGAAGAATTTGAGAAAAAGATTACCGAACGTGGAGCCAATGTACTATGGGCGCTGGACGATAAGGAAGCACTACAATTTATAAGTGATATCTGTACCGAAAAACACTGCAAAACGGTGGTGAAAAGCAAGAGTATGGTAACGGAAGAAATACACCTGAACCACCATCTGGAGAGCATTGGGATAGAGAGTGTGGAAACCGATCTGGGCGAGTATATACAACAACTGGATGGCGAAGCGCCGTACCATATTGTAACGCCGGCGATGCATAAAAGCAAGGAAGATGTGGCCAATTTATTTGCCCGTAAACTGGGCGTTCCCAATGGATTGACGCCGGAAGAAATAACGCAGATTGCGCGTAAAGAACTGCGTCAGAAATTTGCTGATGCCGAAGTGGGTATTACGGGAGGCAACTTTATAATAGCCGATGTTGGGGGTATTGCCATCACCGAAAACGAAGGGAATGCAAGGCTTAGTTGCTCGATGCCTAAGACGCATATTGTGATAGTGGGGATAGAAAAAGTGATTCCTTCTATGAAAGATCTGGCACTGTTCTGGCCAATGCTTTCCACCTTTGGAACGGGGCAGAAGATTACGGTATATAATACGATTGTTACAGGGCCTCGTCAACAAAATGAAACGGATGGCCCTACAGATATGTATGTGATATTGCTGGATAATGGCCGTACCAATTTATTGCAGAATCCTAAAACAAGAGAGTCGCTTTATTGCATTCGTTGTGGTGCCTGTCTGAATGCCTGTCCGGTATATAAGAACATTGGTGGCCACTCCTACGACACTACTTATAGTGGACCGATAGGTAGTGTGATAACACCGCATCTTAAGGGCATAAATGAGTATAATCACTTAAGCTTTGCATCCTCGCTATGTGGGGCTTGTACAGCTGCCTGTCCGGTGAAGATTAATATTCACGATATACTGCTGCACAACCGTAGAGAGGCGGTTATAAAAGGCAATAGTAAACTGAGTGAAAGACTTGCCTGGCAAATATGGAAACGTGCCTGCAACAGCAGGGGCATGTTTAATATGGGATCGTACAAAACGAAGAATTTTGTGATTAATAAACTGTTTAGCGGATGGACTTATAACCGGGCTCCTTTGCAGTTTAGTGCTAAAACTTTTAATGAGCAGTGGAAGGAAAGAAATAATAAACCTGCAGAATGATTGTACTATATACCCAACAGAAAAGTGAAAGGCTGCAATATATTGTACAGACAATATTAAATCCGGACATTACAATCAGCTGCGATCTGGATTATTATAAGGGCTATGATGGGTTGAAAATAAACTATTCTGCCAAGAGAATATTACCTGAAGAATTACATATCCGTCCATTTGGATTGATGACGGAAACGGAGATACAACTGCATGAATGGGAGTGTATTTCCTGGAATAATCTTACTGCATTTTGCATGGTTGCCGATGCTGATATTCCTTTTGATATTTTATCTGCTTCCTTTTATTTATTGTCGAGATATGAAGAATATCTGCCGCATGAGAAAGACGAATATGGACGGTATCATCATAAGAGCAGTCTGGCATTTAAGCATCACTTTTTAGATAGTCCGATTGTAAATTTATGGTGGATAGAACTGGATAAGATCTGGAAGAAAAAGCTAAAGACTACGGTATCCTTATTAAAGACAACGAGCTTTAAATATATACCTACTTACGATATAGATGTAGTGTATCAATGTAAAGGAAATAGGCCTTCGTATAACCTGCTTAGTCTGGGTGCATCGATACTGAAATGCAGGATGGGTGATGCGAAGAATAAGCTACAATATTTAACCAAAGGGAAAGATGCTTTTGATACTTTTGGCTGGCTGGATAATGCACATAAACAACATGGTTTGCAACCAGTTTATTTTCTGCTAACGCTGTTGCAAAAGGGGGTAAATGATAAGAACCATTATGCTAATAATGCAGCCTTACAGGAACTCTACAAAGAGCTCTCTGAGCAGTATACTATTGGTATACATCCATCTTGGCAGAGTGGTGATATAGAACCATTGATGGGGGAGGAAATGGAATGCCTGCAAACTATTATAGAAAAGCCAATTACACTATCACGATTTCACTTTCTACGATTTACGGTTCCTGAATATTACCATAAGTTGATTGGGCTGGGAATAAAGGAAGATTTTTCGATGGCTTATGGTGGCAAGAATGGATTCAGGGCTTCTTATGCAAATCCTTTTTACTGGTATGATCTGCACCATGAAACTATTACTGATTTATTGATTCATCCATTCTCGTTTATGGAAGCAACGGCACATTTTACGGAGTATAAAACAGCGGAACAATCCTACCATCAAATGAGCGAACAGTACGATCTGGTAAAAAGTATTAATGGAGAATTTATTACGTTGTTTCATAATCATTTTTTAGTAGATGATGCTGAGTGGAAACCCTGGAGAAACATGTATAAAACATTTTTAAATAATAAATATTCATATTAAAAAATGAGTAAGAAAGAGACTATTGTAGCCATGATTCCGGCGCGCTATGCCGCTACAAGATTTCCTGCTAAACTTATGCAGGTACTGGGTACTAAAACCGTGATAAGACATACTTATGATAATACCGTTGCTACTGGTTTATTTGATGATGTAGTAGTGGTAACGGATAGTGAAATAATATATACCGAAATAACTACGTATGGTGGTAAAGCCATTATGAGTAAGAAGGAGCATGAAAGCGGAAGTGACCGTATAGCAGAAGCTGCCGAACAACTGGAGGTAGACATCATTATAAACGTACAAGGAGATGAACCTTTTGTAAAGAGAGAGCCGCTTGAGAAGTTGCTGGAAGTGTTTAATGGAGAGGCGGGAAAGCAAGTACAAGTAGCATCATTAATGCAGGTATTAAAGGAAGAACAATATATACAGGATCCTAACTACGTAAAGGTTGCGGTAGATAAAAACATGAACTCGTTGATGTTCTCTCGTAGTCCTATTCCATATCATAGAGATAAAGCTGTTAGTCCGGTTTACTATGAACATATAGGAGTATATGCGTTTAGAAAAGCGGCACTTATACAATTCACCAACTGGGCAATGACCCCATTGGAAGCTGCGGAGAAAATAGAATGTTTACGCTACCTTGAAAACGGTATTTTATTGAAGATGGTAGTAACGGATTATATGGGTGTAGAGATAGATACTCCGGAAGATTTAGCGAAAGCTGCGGGGTTGCTATAAATACAGAATACATTATTAAAAACCATTTAGAAACTCATAAGGCTTTCAACTGATACTTTGTATTAAAACTATGGCTTTCAGTAGGTTTTATCCAAATAAGACCAAATTTATTATTGAAGTTATCCGCTGTTCCACTTAAACATTCAATAGCAATACTTTTACGATGATCGGGTGTAAATACCTGTAAGTAAGGCATTGATTCTTCGGGGAAAAAGCAAAGGCTAATTACGTTGTTGCTTAATACACAAGCTGGGGTAGTATGGTCGTAAATAAAGTAGCAATTGTCCAGATGGTTATCACCAATCATTGTGGGAGCTATAAAACTATTATCCACTTTCAATTTACCTGTAGGTATCATTTCACTATCAAAATCTACTGCTGTATTACTATTTATCTGCAGTGTCCAATCGTTACAGTTTCCTGCTAAATTAAAGTAAGGGTGCCAGCCTTCGCTGAATGGTATGGCAGTTTCGCTCTTGTTTAATATTTTAGAAGAAATGCTAATACTATTATCCTTTTTTAGGGTGTAAGTAATATAAGAATCAAAAATGAAAGGGTAGCCTTTATCGAAAGCAGCATAATTATAATAAAGCGTTACTGCTGCCATTTCATCGTTCGCTACAGAATCGTGAATTGTATAAGAAGCATCAAAAACCAAACCATGAATAGCATGATTGCCCATATAAAACTTATCAATTTTATATTTCTGATTTTCTATAACGTACTCTCCTTGTTTTAATCTGCAAACAAAAGGACTTAAACGTGCACTGTTAAACCAGGTAGCCAACTTTGCTTTAGCATCTGCAATACTGGTATAAGCTTCTTTTATATTGAAATCTTTAACCTCTTGCCTAATAGAAAAACTATTTAAGATTGCTCCAAAAGAGTATATCTCGGCAGAGCAACCGGTATTAGTATCTGTTAATAGAATTATTGTTTCGTTTTCTTGATTTGTTATTCTAATCTGGAATCGCATTTTATTAATTTGGTGTTTGCTTGTCACTACAAATATCATGAATGAGAAATTAATAAAATAAAATTGTCGTTAATATTAAGCATCAGGTAGTTTAAATTGTTATAAAAGATAAATAAGCAATACTGATTAATTACGATTTTATCAATACATCTTCATCTAAAAATATGGGACAGCGTTTGTAATAAGGGTATTTAAGAATTTAATTATATACCCTTATAATTTTAATTATCCCTGTTGAAATAGAATAGATTAATAAAACCCTTCTTAACACATTAAATTAAGTAAAGACAATTTATTAATATTGCTTTGAATTGTAATTTTTTACCTCCAGACTAAGACTAATAACTAACATGAAATATATATTTACGTTGCTACTTTCAGTAGCCTTTTCTTCTATTATATCAGCACAATCAGTCACCATCACTCAGCCTAATAGCGGAGAGGTGTTGTATGCTTGTCAGCAATATCCAATAAAGTGGACTTCTTCTGGAACATCAAACTATCATAATATTGATTATTCGTTAAATAATGGCTCCTTCTAGACATATATTACCACTAATCTGAATGTAACAAATGGACAATATTTATGGACAGTTCCAAATGCTTCTTCCAGTAATTGTTTGGTGAGAGTCAGGGATAAAAATGATACTACCAAAAACGATATAAGCAATAATGTTTTTTCAATTAAAATTCCAGTTGTACAAGTTTGTCTTACAATGCAAATGTTTCGGTAAATGGAAGCTTTGTAATAGCAGGTACTATTTCAAGCCCGCTGGGAAAAATAATCCCGAATGTAATCATTTCTTTCTCGGTTCTGCCGGGCGCCAATAGCTATAAAATAAAACCATCAAAGAATAATGATGTAAACAAAGCTAATGGAGTAAGCACACTCGATATCGCGTTGGTGCAGTCACATATTTTACAGAAGACAATTTTTAATTCTCCTTACAAAATTATTGCTGCTGATGTAAACAATGATGGCAAGGTAAGTACCCTCGATATTGTTTATCTGAAGAGATTAATCCTGGGTATCGATACTACCTTTGTGGGCAACAGACTTTGGTCTTTTGTGGATAGTGCTGCCGTATTAACTGCCACCAGCCCTTTCCCTTACAAGGATAGTTTTAGCTATGCCAATGTTACTACTAATCAAAACAACCAAAGCTTTATAGGAGTTAAACTGGGAGATGTAAATTTCGACTGAAATGCAGCATTACCAAAAACAGATCAGCAAACGCCTGTTACGCTTTATTATGATAGTAAAGCTGCAGTAAATAATGCAGAATTTAGAATCCCTGTTAAAGTGAAAGACTTCAACAAATTACTTGGAATGCAGTATACCATGGCTTACAATCAGCAACATAATAAATTGATAAATATTGCTAACAATACTTTGGGTATAGAATATGCAGCTCATAAAGATGGTAAAGTTTCATTCTTATGGAACGATGCTAACAACGAAGTAAAAACACTCAATGACGGTACTGTAATTTTTGAGTTGGTATTTGTAAAGACAGATAACAAGAATATAGAGAATACCCTGGAGTTGAATAGCACGATTACGACTATCGAAGCATGGGACGAAAATTATCAATTACACAATGTAGTATTGGAAAAACTATCTATAAAAGATCCTATCGTTTCAGCAAAAGAAAGCTGGTTATTTATTCCAAATCCATTCGATGGATATATAAAAGTTGCTGTAGTTGCTAACAGTAATAAGGTAATGCAATTTATTCTAACAAACACCAATGGAAAAGTATTGATGCTTCAGAATAAAGAAGTAATAAAAGGAGATAATAATTCGGAATTATCGGTTAATTGGTTTACCTCATATTACATGACCGACAAATATAATTATAATAATTATTATACTACAATATTTTAATATAATAATTATGTATAAATTGGTTTAATGTAATAATAAATACATGATAAAAATTATTACATTAAACCAATTTATACTTTTATTACTTATGGCAACCAACTTAAAAGCAATTGCATAGTTGTACCATTATTATTTAAAGTAAGACTTGTTGGATATGCAGACGAACCTGATGTATAATTATATGGAGTGAATGGAACATATCCTAAGTCTGTATTTGAAAACAATCCATACTGTTGCAAATGAACTTGATATACACCATTAGCATCTGATGTAATATCATTGAAAGTACAAAAACTTCCTATACTCGGTGATAGTATATAACTATTAGTTGGTATAACTCCAATAGTAAAATTACCTGATGTATATAAGTTACTACTTCCCGTTCCTGATTCAACCCTAATTAACCCCGTGAATGTATTGTTGCTATAAGCGGGCTGTGTGGTTATTTGTGATACAATAACTGTATCTAATTGAACCTTAGTGGGTGCAGCTATTACTGATATTGTTTTACTTGTTTGATTAGACCCACTTGCGCTAGTTGCAGTTAATATCACTGCATAACTACCTGCACTTGTATAAACGTGTGTAGGATTAGCCGATGAAGATGATGTACCATCGCCAAAATTCCAACTATAACTTGTTGCATTAGTAGAAGTATTGGTAAATGTGAAATTTTCGGGAGCATAATTATAATACGCCCCTGTATAAGAAAAACTTGCTATTGGTGCAGGGTTTACTATCACGATATTTTGACTAGTATTATTATTACCTCCTACTCCTGTTGCCGTTAATGTAACTGTAAATGTTCCTGCTGCTGAATAAACATGTGTTGGAGAAGCTACAGTTGATGTATTCCCATCACCAAAATTCCACGAATAAGATGTTGCATTTGTAGAAGTGTTTGTAAATACAATTGTAGATGGAGCAATGTTTGACCCCGTATAAGTAAAACCTGCTGTCGGCGGTATTGCGCTTGTTGTAATAGTAATTACTTGAGATGTAGAAGCATTACCTCCTGACCCTGTAGAAGTTAATGTTACGGTGTAAGTTCCCGCTGATGTGAAAATGTGCGTTGGATTTTGACTAGTAGATGTTCCACCATCACCGAAAGCCCAAGAATAACTTGTAGCATTAGTGGAGGTGTTGGTAAATACAACAGTTGACGGAGCATTAAGATTACTTGCTTGGAAAGTAAAACTAGCTGTTGGAGTTGGTGGTGTAGATGAAGGTGAGTCTTTACTACACCCAATAAATACTACACAAAAAGAAAGGACTGACAATAATACATTTTTCATTTTAAATGATTTGTTTACCATAGTTCCATCAGGTAGTTTTTTTAATTAAAATAGCGTGGAACAAAAGCCACGCCTGAAAGAAAGGTACTGGTAGACCTGCACTCCAAGATAGACAATTGCCCACGCCGTAGCATGAGCGTAAAGTCGTATCTCTGTGAGTGCAAAAAAATTACCAGTTTTTTCTTTACAGAAATAGCTTAACGCTAATAAAAAATTCAAGCCAAAAATATGGCAGTTGTATTATAAATAAACATTTTGGAGAATATTTATTTATAAAGTCTATTATTATATTCTAAAATACCATCATTTATTAAATCTATTACATTATAAATTCCTAATGTAGCTCTTGTGAAATAAATATTCCATATAGTTAATACAATACTCATGATAATGACAATTAAATAAAGATGAAAAATAAATAATAATATCAGTATAATATTTATACTTAATACTATACTACCACTAAGACTATTTAAGGTATTATTATATGAACAAATATTATTATTTATCATTGAACTTGGTTTACTAATAGCAAATATTACCTTACAACATTTATCTATTAATTCCTTCGTTACTGTATTAAATTTATCCCTTTCTTCACCGTCTAATGAAGTAAAAAAATGTTCCATAGATTTTTTCAGCTTACTATTATCTATTATTATTTCTATTATTCTTTTAATAACTACATATAATAATAAATAAATAATAAATGTTAATAATAAACATTCCCATATAAATGGTTGTAGTAAATACTTATACATAAAAGCGTCATTCATGCAAGTTTCAAGACTTAGTAAATAATAACTACTATCATACCAATGAAGTAACATGAATGTTATATAACCCGATAATATCATTTTTATTAAAAACATAATCTTATTAAATTTTAAACTAAATAATCCTAAAACAAATCCTGTCAAAAAAGGTATAATACTCATGCTTATAATTTGGCATAAATCTATACATATTAAACCAATTTGTATTATTAAACTGTTTTCATTGAATTAATTACTAATGTTTCAAACATATCGTCATCTTTACGATTATTATATTTGAATACGGTTTCTGCAACATATTTAGGTAAATATTTAGCACTTACATGATGATGTTGACCCATTATTTGTCGCTTTATAAAAGCCCAAAAACTTTCTATAGAATTTGTATTTACTCCTTTATAAGAATATAATTCCTTATGATTAATCTTTACTCTTTCAATAATTCTATCTACTTTTTTGTATTCAGGATTTTCATCGGTAATTAATATACTACTTTCCTCATCAACACATTTTTGCACCATTGCTTTTAAATTAGCTCCATTAACGTGTTTCATAACCTCTGCTATTACGTTGCCATCACGTTCTACTATGCCTACTACTGGTGTTTTCTTTGTCCCTTTACCTCTTTTTACATCAGGGTCAACATAAGCAGGATTACCTCTCTTTGCTTTAAAATTAAAGCCAGCCTCTTTGTACTCTTTTATTTTTTGGTCTGTTTCCTTTGCTAACGTAAATTCAATTTTATCAAACGTTCTTTTACCATTATTGTTAAGTCTAGGTCTTTTTGCTCCTACATACGTTTCGTCCATTTCAACGATACCATCCAATTCGTCAATAGTGTTATTATCCATTACCATTAACTCTCTTATTTTATGATACATATTAAATGCTGTTTCATAATGGACACCTAAATTACGGTCTAATTGCAATGCTGATAAACCTTTTTTAGCATCACTAACAATAGCAAAAGCCATTAGCCACGTTTTTAATGGTAGTCTTGTATTATGTAAATTAGTATTAACCGTTACTGAATAACTCTTATTACAATTATCACATCTTAATCTTGCATCATCAGTGCGCTTTTTATTATCCCTTGTATGATTACAATAAGGACATATTATCTTTTTACCCCAACGTATCTTTTCAAAATACTTAATAGCATCTAATTCTGTTGGGAATTTATTATTTATTTCTACTAAATTCATTTTAATCTGTTTTATTTTCTGAATTAATGTCAGGCTCTTTATTTTCATTATAATTACCTTCATAAATATCGGCAACTATAGGATTGTTGTTTGCTACATTATTGTAGTCTATATTATGAACGTGTAATTTGTAAGCATCTATAAAGTCTTTACCCATTCCATATTCTTCTAGTTGTGGGATAGTAATATGACTACGATACATTAAGTCTACAAAATGAGTTAAGAACTCTTTATCATTATTAACTACATACCATAATAGTGAATCCCTAAATAATCTTGTAGTTATTGAATTGTATCTAACATGGTTATAATTATAGACATTATTGATAAAACCCTGAAACTCTTCTTTATTATCATTGATAGTTTTATTAACTGATATAAGTTTCTTTTCTACCCAATATTTACATAAAGAGAATATAGCCCATCCAAAGGATAAAAGACAAATAACTGACGATATTAATTGAATAATTAAATGTGTATTCATTGTATCCGTATTATTACTTATTTCACTATCATTATTAATTTTACTACTTACGCTGACAAGAAGAGCAGAAATAGTAATTAATGATGTGAAATAAAATTGATTAATTTGTTTGCTAAAAAATTCGTTTACTTTCTTTATCATATTATTTTTATTTAGACTTCAAATTAAAAGAATTAATTATTAATTTAATAAGCCTAAATAAATAAGTTCTCTCCTAATAATTAAGGAGGTATATTAGCAGTTAAGATGTGTTGTTGATTATAAGGTCTAATATTGTGTAAACCAATAAACCGATAATTCCGTAATAATTTTACAGTAAACCTTCAGCAGACAAGTCATTTACCTACAGGGATGTATTTCTTAAAAGTAGAAGGAGTGGAAGCAGATAAAGTAAAACAGGTTTTTATAAAATAGAAAATAATTTTATCAGCAGGGAAAGTTTAAATGAAAGTTGCCAGTTACATTTTACAAGTAACTAGCAACTTTCATTTAGATTGTAATATCCTACTTATTCATCTCTTCTATATTGTAAATTTCCCATGCTCTTCCTCGTTATATTCCCATTTGAATCTACGATGACTCCATAAATAATTCGAAGGATTACGGCGGATAGTCTTCTCTATAAAATGCACCATCTGTTTGGTAATTTCTCCTTCAGGCAAAGAGCGTGGATCAGTAGTAAGAAGTTCTAGCTCTGATGCATAATACCCTCTTTTTACTTTTATCATATTGGCCATCAGGATAGCCGTATTATTAAACTGTGCCCCCTTCTCTGGTCCTTTCGGGAATGGTATTTTCTTGCCAAAGAATTCTGTCCAGAAACCAACAGAAGGCCCCGGCGGATTCTGGTCTGCTATCAGTACCAGACAATAATTTTGTTTGCGGTATGGTGAAAAAGCAGCCTTAAAATCCGAAGCTGCAAGCATTTTGGTACCAAAGCGTTCACGGATATATAAAAACAATCTTTCAAATACCTTATTGGTTATTGGCATATATACCGTAAGGAATGGATATTTTAATTGAGGAGAATAGCCCATATTGCAGAATTCCCAGCTAAAGAAATGTCCGGAATGTACCTGCACCTTATACCCCTGCTCTATCAGGTTATTAATCTTTTCGGGCTCTCCTTTAAATCTCTTGGCTATCTCTTCTTTGCTGATAGATACAAACTTTATAATCTCAATAAAATTGTCGCAGAACGATTTATAAAACTCTTTTTCTATTACAATAATTTCCGCATCCGTCTTTTCAGGAAAAGCAATAGTCAGGTTGTTGCGGACTATCTTTCTTCGGTAGCAAAATACATAATAAGTAAGAAAATAAAATCCATCACTCAATATATAAATTACCCTCCATGGCAATAGAGAGAGTAAATAAAATAATGCAAAAACCAAATAATACATGCTGCAAAAATGAATGAAAAAAGGATTGAGTAGAAAAAATAGTTATTCGATTAATAAAAAAGCAGGTTGCCAGTATATGGCAACCTGCATAAAGATAAAATAATTGAAAGTTTTTACATACTCGGAAAATCAGCAGTTGGACCAAAAGATGGCGGTACTGCTACATCTAATAATCTTAAGTAAACAGAAAGCTGACCACGATGATGATACAAATGATTTAAACACCACATTCTTACCACTGCTGCTTTGGGCATGGTAAAATAAATCGTTTCGCCATTACGCATAGTCCATGGTTTTAAAAATTCTTCTTCAGAAGTTTCACTGAGTATCTTTTCCGCATTGTCAACTAAGGTATCATGATAAGCCAAAATCTCCTCTAGGGAATTATATACTTTTGGTGTATGATCACCTACTGCAAAGTCCAGCTCATCATTTATTAAGCATTCTTTCCACCAACCTGTAATTTCTGTTACGTGGATGGCCAGTTTTTTTAAAGTCATCGACTTTTCATGTGGTTTAAAATCTCCTTTATCAAATGGAACAGCTTCCAGCAATTTTCTGGTGTTTGCAGACTCATGCTTAAGTTCATTTAAAAATGCGGTACTAAAATTCATGATAATATTTGTTTTTGAATAGTGAAAATAATAAGATTAATGATAGGAATTATTTCGATCATATAAAAATAATGAAATATCAATAAATTTTAATATAAAAGCATTGTAACGAATTTGCTTTTATATTTAAAAAGCTATTCACTAACCTAAATTTCTATTATGTTTGTCGGCTTCATTTTAGAGTTTTTAAAGTTGTTATGGAAGATAAATCAGCTGCTAAATCGGTTTTACTTTTTGCACCACATCAATTTCAGCATTTAGCGGATATTGTGCAGTTTATGCATATCAAAAAGGTGAATGGCATCCCTCAATTATCTGTTGAAGGATTAACAAAAGCTGCATTACAAAAACACTTTAAAAAATTACCGCCTGTAGTAAGTGAAACTATTTTATTTTTTTCCAATGCGGCACTTTCGGCATGGGAGAAAGAAAGCTGGAACAACCTGCAGAAAAGAATGATGAGCCCTACCGAAGAAATTCATCATACGGCATTGCTTCGAGGATTAAATCAACAGTTTGAAATGTTGCTGCCCTTTATGAGTTTGTTTAAATGGTATCATCAGAAAAACATGCAAAAGCGAAGTGTGCAAACGGCACCCTGCAGCTTTAGTAATTTTCGTCCGCAGTTACAATTCGACGTAGTAAAACATCGGGAGCAGTTATCGGTAGAAACAACGATTATACTGAATGGAACCAGCTATCCTTTGTCTTCTTTTAATCAATCCTATTTCTGGCTGGAGCATAATAATGAATACTTTTTATTGCGGTTTAAAGATGTTCAGATTATAGAATGGTTACAATCTACGGAAATAATACCTTTTGCTGTAACACCTGCACTATTTAAGGAAAAAATACTATCGGTACTGGAAGCGGATTATAAGGTGAATAGAAACGGGCATTTTAAAGAAACCCCTATTACTTCCATGCCCATAAACAGGATCATGCTGAGTGAGATAAGTGGTTCGTTTCTGATGCTTACACCACAGTGGCTATACGAGAATTTTCTGGTGGATGGTGTTTGGAAACCTACCAAAGAAATAGCACAGGGAGGTGAAATATTTGTGGTGCATAGAAATAAAGAAGCAGAAGATGCATTCAGGACTTCTCTGCAACAGCTGCATCCCAATTTTGCCAAACAAAGCAATGGTTATTTCTACCTCTCCTTTGCGGATGCACAAAAGAAGAGCTGGTTTTTGAAAGTGTACCATCAGATGCTGGATAAAAACATAGAGATAGTAGGGATAGACATGCTGCAGCATTTCCGTTATTCACCCCATAAAGCGGTTACTGAAATTGGTATTAAGGAACAGCAGCGACAAACCTTGTTGCTATCCTTCTCGCTAAAATTTGGGGAAGAGGAAGTGGGCTTATTATCCTTACAGAAAATATTGCTGGCAGGGCAAAGAGCAATCCTATTGAAGGATGGTAGTCTGGGAATACTAAGCGATGGATGGCTGAAGCAATACAGTGCCATTATAAAGCATGGGAGGATAAACAAGAAAGATATAGAGGTGGCACGCTGGATGGCCATAAAAGAGACTAAGCCTGATGAAGGAGAAGAAGATACTTTTCTAAAACCGGGTATCAATAAAGACTGGTGGCAGAAATGGAGCGACTGGCAGCAGGCGGATACCATTTCCATCTATCCAATACCAACGATGGTGAATGCATCGCTAAGACCTTATCAACAAAAAGGATTTGAGTGGATGGCATTGCTGGCCGAAGTAGGTGCAGGTGCCTGTCTGGCCGATGATATGGGACTGGGAAAAACATTACAAACCATTTGTTTGCTGGCACATCAGTATTGTTTATCGCCCCAAGATATCAGTATCATTATTTGTCCGGCCTCCCTTATCTATAACTGGGAGCAGGAGCTACAAAAGTTTACGCCACAGTTTACTTCTATGGTATATCATGGTAGTCAGCGCAGCTTTGAAGCAATTGCAAACGAAGCTCCTAATATTATTATTACTACCTATGGTACCCTCCGTTCTGATATAGAACAATTATCACAAATTACATTTGGTGTGGCGGTAGTAGATGAGAGTCATAATATAAAGAATCCTTCGGCCTTAATTACTCGTGCTATTGCACAGATAAATGCCAAAACGAGAGTAGCACTGAGTGGTACTCCCGTGATGAATAATACTTTTGACCTGTATGCACAACTTAGTTTTCTATTGCCTGGCATGTTTGGCAGCAGGGACTTCTTTAAAAAAGAATATGCCGACCCTATTGACTATTATCAGGAGGAGAGCAAGGTAAAAGCATTGCAACGAATTACAGCCCCATTTGTATTGAGAAGAACCAAGGAGCAGGTGGCAAAAGATTTACCCGAAAAGATGGAAAGTATATTGTGGTGCAGGATGGGTATAGAACAAAAGAATGCATACAATTCTATTAAAGAAAATGTTCGAAATAGTGTATTCCTGGAAATAAAAGAAAAAGGGTTTGGTAGTGGCAAACTGAGTGTGATTGCCGGTATGCTGAAACTGCGACAGGTATGCAATAGTTGTTTACTGGTAAAGGATGAAGAAGTGACAGGATCGGAATCGATAAAGACAGAAGTGCTGGTAGAAGAACTGACCAACCTGATAGGGAACCATAAGGTGCTGGTATTCTCGCAATTCACCTCTATGCTGGATTTGCTGGGCGATAGTTTTAATGACCATAACATTCCTTATATAAGACTGGATGGGAGTACCCCTATTGCAAAGAGGCAGGATCTGGTAAATGAATTTCAATCTGAAGAAACAGAGGCCCGGGTATTCTTAATTAGTTTGAAGGCAGGCAATGCGGGATTGAACCTTACGGCAGCAGACTATGTATTCCTTTTCGATCCATGGTGGAATACTGCAGTGCAGCAACAAGCAATAGATCGTACACACCGTATAGGACAGGATAAACAGGTTTTTGCTTATCAGATGATTTGTAAGGGAACAATAGAAGAAAAGATAGTACAGTTGCAACAGCGTAAAAAGAAGCTTGCAGAAGATTTAATAAGTGAAGAAGAAGGGTTCTTAAAATCGTTGACGGAGGAAGATGTAGAATTTTTGTTTAGCTAATTAAGGAAAGGTAAAGAGGCAATAGGAATAAAAGACACGAAGGCTGAAGGCACTGTGGTAACAAGTAAATACATCAATATGATGGTTTTAATGTAAAAGAAAAAGCACCATCTTTATAGGATAGTGCTCTTCTTTTATCTATACATAAATTGCATTCTACTCCTATACCGCCTTCATTATTTCTCTTCTAATCAGCACCTCTTTAATCTCGTCCAGAATTATTGGATCATCGATGGTAGATGGGATAGTAAATGGTACTCCATCAGCCAGGAAGCGCATGGTTTTACGGAGTATTTTACCGCTTCTAGTTTTAGGTAAACGTTTTACCAATACCGCTGTTTTAAAGAATGCTACGGCACCAATTTTGTCGCGTACCAGCAACATCAATTCATGCTCCAGTTCTTCTTCGGTATTGTGGTGATTATCTTTCATTACAAACAAACCTATAGGGCGCTGACCCCGGATAGGATCAGCAATGCCTATTACTGCACACTCCGCAATAGCAGGATGATGAGAGATAATTTCCTCCATTTCGCCAGTACTTAATCTATGTCCCGATACATTAATTACATCATCTACCCTACCCATTATATGAAAGAATCCTTCTTTATCGCGATAACCGCCATCGCCGGTAAGATAATAGCCTGGGAACTTGAACAGGTATGACTGTTTAAACCAATCATCATCCTTCCATAAAGTAGGCAGACAACCAGGCGGTAAAGGAAGTTTTACGGTAACAAAACCTTCCTCATCATTTTCTATTATCGTGCCATCATCTTCTATTATTTGTACATCGAAACCGCAGATGGGTTTACCTGCAGACCCCGATTTGGAAGTCATCTTTTCCAATCCCTGCATAATGCCCAGCATTGGCCATCCGCTTTCGGTTTGCCACCAATGGTCTATGACTGGCTTACCCAGTAAATCGCTTACCCAGTGCAGGGTAGCGGGATCGCAACGTTCGCCTGCAAGAAACAAATACTGCAAAGCAGAGAGGTCTTTATTCTTAAATAATTGTCCGTCGGAATCTTCTTTTTTAATTACTCTTATAGCAGTAGGGGCTGTGAACATCACCTTTACTTTATGCTCGGCAGCCACTCTCCAGAACTCTCCAGCATCGGGTGTTTTTACTGGCTTACCCTCAAAGAGTACCGTAGTACATCCTTGTAATAAAGGAGCATATACAATATAGCTATGGCCTACTACCCAACCTACATCGCTGGCAGCCCAGAATACATCGCCCGGATCGGCATTATAAATACTCTTCATGCTATATTTTAATGCAACCGCATGACCTCCATTATCTCGAACAATTCCTTTAGGTTTTCCGGTAGTACCAGAAGTATATAAAATGTATAAAGGATCGGTAGCATCTACCGGCACACAGTTGGCGGAGTAACTACTGTATCTTTCTTAGTTTCAACAATAGGAGTAGGAGCAGCTACAACAGTATCTATTTTAGGCTCCACAACATGTGCTTCAACCTTTGGAGTAACCGGTGTTGGTGGAGTAACTACCGTATCTTTCTTAGTTTCAACAACTGGAGTAGGAGCAGCTACCACGGTATCCTTTTTAGGTTCTACAACAGGCGTTTCAACCTTTGGAGTAACCGGAGTTGGTGGAGTAACTACTGTATCTTTCTTAGTTTCAACAACTGGAGTAGGAGCAGCTACCACGGTATCCTTTTTAGGCTCCACAACAGGCGCTTCAACCTTTGGTGTAACTGGTGCTGGTGGAGTAACTACCGTATCTTTCTTAGCTTCAACCACTGGAGTAGGAGCAGTTACAACGGTATCCTTTTTAGGTTCTACAGGTGTTGGTTCAACAGAACTTACTACAATAGAGTCTTTTTTAGGTTCCTCTTCACTAGTAACTATAGGTCCTTTCTTCCCTTTTTTAGGGTTGGCTTTTGCAGTTGATTTCTTTGTTTCTTTTACACCCTTTCCTGCTTTTGGTAATGCTACAGCTACTGTAGGTTTAGGCACTACCGCAGCTACTACAGGAACAGTACTTCCTCCTTCAGCATTACTGACCTCTTTAGCCGTTGTTGCAGGTTTATTTTCAGGAGTACCATTACCATTCAGGCTATTTAATAACTTCTGCGCATCAGTATAATTTCTGTTGTACGACATAGCTTTTGCTAAATCAGCTAAAGCATTATCGGTATTTCCCAATCCAATATTGCATTGTGCCTTATAGTAATAACAAGTTGCTATATTGTTTAAATCAGTTGTTTTTAAACTCTTTTGAAATAATAACACGAGGCTTTGTGCCTTCTCAAAATTACCAGCAGCAATATTAGTTTCAATTAAAGTTTTAGTAATATTTACATTCCCCGCTTTTAGTTTGCCAGCTGTTTCTATATCATCAACAGCATCGGTAAAATTGTTTTGTTTACTTTTAGCATTGGCCCTATATAAATACATTTTATACAAACTATCCTTATCGTTTTTATACAATTCTATACAATGCGTGTAAGCATCTTCTGCTAAAGCATATTCTTTGGTTTGCATAGTTGCATCGGCAAGTCCATGATAGGCTTTCTTAATATTTCCATTGAAATTAATACACTTTGTAAAATCATTTTTAGCCTCAGCAGCATTGCCACTGGTTAAGTTGCTTACCCCTTTTTTGTAATACATTTCCGCTAAGGCAGTGGTATCGAATTTCTTTGCAGAGGAATCCAGGCTGGTTAATAAGCCTCCAAGTTTATCAAACTGCTTTTTAGCAAAGTATATTTCACTCAGTTTTACCTGCGCTTCATCGTGGGTAGTTTTAAATTCTGTTGATTTTTGAAAGCTGGCAATAGCCTGACCTGTATCCTTATTGTCCAGATAACACATCCCCTGTTTATAGTATGCTTCCTGCAATACAACAGGTTCCGATGCTACCGGGTTGTCTATAACTTTCTTAAAGAATGGTAAGGCTTCTTTATACTTTTTATTGGCAAACAATACATTCGCCTGATTCATACTGGCACTATTATTTCCTTTATTCCATTTTAGTGCACTTAGGAAATTGTCTTTTGCTTTAGCCTGATTCTTTGTCTTATTGTATACATCACCCAGTTTAAGGTACAAACTACTCAGTATTAAACTATCTTTTTTATCTTGCTGATACACAAAAATAGCTCGTTCGTATGGTTCTATCGATTGGGTATACTGTTTGTTTTCTACATAACAGTCAGCCATTTCTGCATAGGCCTCTTTATAATGATCATCTATTTTTAGTGCCTTTTGAAAATAAGATATTGCATCATCAAACTTGTCGTTCTTCTTATACATGTAGCCTATTTCCCAGTTCAGCAATTTCAAACTCTCTACATCCTCAGAGTCTGTTCGGGCAAGCGCTTCCTGAAAATAGATCAAACTGGAGTCTACTACCTTTTTCTTTTCGTAACTTTTTGCGGTAAGCCAATAAGGCTCTCTCTCAAATGCCTTTATTTTAATTGCTTGCTTAAAATTATAAATAGCATCATCCAGTTTATTCAATGTATCATAAACCTGTCCTCTTGCTATCCAGCTATAAATAGAGTTGTCGTTATTTTTATTATATAATTCAATTGCTTTTGAATAATAAGATATTGCTGTGTCAAAGTTTTTTAAAGTAAAATTTACATCCCCAAAGGTTTCCCAGATATCCATTACGGTACTATCCAGTGCCATTGCTTTATTAAGTTCGTTTAATGCTACTTCATATTTACCTTGTTTGTACTGACATTTACCCCGCATCGATTTTATATATGCGGCCATATTGTTGTAATTGTCGTCCGTGCTTTTCCATGTTTTTTCTGCCAGATTAAATTCTTCAACCCCCCTGTCAAACTTATTCATATAATAGTAGCACTCTGCCTTCAAAAGCTGCGATTGCTTATCGGTCATTTTAATATCCAGCACCATATCAAAGTCTTTCAATGCTTCGGTATAATTACTGGCTAAAAAAAGACCATATCCCCTTATGTAGTATAAGTCTCTTCGCTGATTCATTGAATAGTTGCCAGAAAGAATTGCTTTGTCAGCTTTCTCTCTTGCTGTTTCAAATTCATTATTTCTAAACGCTCTAATAGCCTCCCCTACAAGAGGACTAATTGTAGTCTGAGCATTAATTGTTAATGAAAACAATAATGAATGAATTATAAGGATAAAAACAATATTCTTTTTACGCATTATTTAGTTGATTGATAAACTATACAGTTTATTTAAACAGGCAATAAGCTGTAAAAATAATTGTACTGTGATTTTTTAAATAAATTTCTTGTTAATACTTCAAATAAAACTATTAATTGTTATCGTTAATAATCTTTCATCATATTTAATAACATTATATTAAATAAAAATATATATAATAAAATATTTGTTTAATACTTCATAATTTCTATATTTGTATAAATTATATATGTTATTAAACGTACAACATTTATAATTAAATACTAATTTGGCAATAATTATTTAGATATTTATCATCATTAACCAAAAAACAAAACTTATGACCAGAAAACTTTTCTCATTCAGCGTTTTAATGGCCGCCTTACTTTCAGCTTCTGCTCAGAAAGATACTGCCGCCCATGCTCCTGCTGCCCCTCCTCCAATTGCTATTACCGGATCGATAGATGGGTACTATCGTTACAACTTAGATGGAGCTACTAATAATATTACCAGCTTTACAAACTCTATCAACTCTTTCGAACTTGGAATGGCTTCCATTAGAGGCGATCATAGTTTTGGCAAAGGCGGCGTAACAGTCGATTTAGGTTTTGGCCGGAGAGCTGCTGAATACTCTTATAACGACTCTTCAACAAAAAACAACCTGTTCGCCCTAAAACAGATTTTCGCAACTTATCAGGCTTCCTCCAAAATAAAAATTACTTTCGGAAAATGGGGTACTCATGTTGGTTACGAAGTGTTGGACGCTTATAGCAATCGTAATTATAGCATGGATTATATGTTTTCTTTTGGCCCCTTTTTTCATACCGGTATCAAAGCAGATGTAACTATCGATTCTAACTGGTCTTATATGCTTGGTGTTGCAAACCCAACCGATTTTTCTACTACCACTTCTTCTACCAAAGTATTATTAGGACAGTTAAGTCATACTAATAAAGCAGGTACTTGGAAAGAATTTCTAAACTATCAGGGTTATTATGGTATAAGTACTCCTTATTTAATAAACTCAGTTACTGGTTATGGTATGTATAAAAGTCTATCACAAGCCGATTTAGTAATAAATGGTACTCTTAATAAAAAATGGGGTATTGGTTTTAATGGAACCTATCAAGTTGTTCAGGATAGTACTTCAAAAAACTGGTATGCAGCGGCTGTCTATTTAAACTATGATCCAAAACCTACACTTGGATTTACTTTCCGTGGAGAGTATCTTTCTGATAAAGATGGTATTAAATTAAACCATGCAGCTTTCTCCTCTGTACCAGCTAATGTATCAGGTGTAAATGTATTTGATCTTACTCTTTCTGCAACATGGAAAATTGATAACTGCCTTACCATTATCCCAGAAATTCGTTATGACAATTCTTCTGAAAATATTTTCTCTAAATCAGATGCTTCTGCAACCAAAAGCACTGTAAGTGCATTGGTAGCAGCCGTTTACAAATTCTAAATTCCATATTTCATTTACCATAAAACAATTAAAAATTATGAGAGCAACGAACATTATGGCAAGAGCAACTGCCTTAAAACCTGCTAAAATGGATCTAAAATCTACGTTAAAGTCTTATAAATATTTGTTTAATAAGAACTGGAAAGTAGGGGCATTATTTTTTACCGGTAAAATTCTGGGCTTATGTGTTGCACTCGTTGCAATGAATATGTTGCCAGGTATTATTGGTGGTACTACAGCACATGCTGCAGATACTTTTACACCGCACGAAACCAACATGATGAATACTATCAACACGGTTTGGACGCTTGTTGCAGCCTTCCTAGTATTTGGTATGCAGGCAGGTTTCGTAATGCTCGAAGCAGGTTTTGCCCGTAAAAGAGAATCTGCCAACGTATTAATAGAATGTATTTTCGATACCGCTATCTGTGGTATCTTATTCTGGGCTATTGGTTATGCCTTTATGTTTGCTCCAGGCAACGGATTCATAGGTACACATTGGTTCTTCCTTTCAGGAGCTCCTGCTACCTACGATATTCCTGCTTATGGTGTAGCTACAGGGGTTCCGTTACTGGCACACTGGATATTCCAGTTCGCCTTTGCCGATACTACTTCTACCATTACTTCTGGTGCTATGATTGGTCGTACCTCTTTCCGTGGAGATATTCTGTATAGTATTGGTGTTACTGGTTTCATCTATCCTATCATTGGTCACTGGGCTTGGGGTCCGGGTGGTTGGTTAGCTACTATGGGTTCTGCAGGAAACTTCTTGCCAAACTTAGGCAACGGATTCCGCGACTTTGCTGGTTCTACCGTGGTGCATACTATTGGTGGGGTTATTTCCCTTGCCGGTGCTTTAGTACTTGGGCCACGTATTGGTCGTGTATTTAAAAGAGACGATAAATTAAATGGTGGTTTACCGCCTGCACATAATCTTCCATTGGCTGCTGTGGGTGCTTTAATCCTGTGGTTTGGATGGTATGGTTTCAATCCTGGTAGTACTTTATCGGCTATGGATGCCGATGGTATTGGCCGTATTGCAGCCAACACTACTTTGGCTGCCTGTGCCGGATCATTATCTGCAATGGTATTGCCGCTGTGGTTTGGTCCAAATAAAGGAAAATACGATGTTGGTTTTACTATCAATGGTCTTTTAGCTGGTCTGGTAGCTATTACCTGTCCTTGTTATTGGGTTACACCTGGTGGTTCTATCCTTATTGGTTTAATAGCTGGTGTAGTAGTATACGTATCTACCCTTTTATTGGAACACTTTAGAATCGACGATCCTGTTGGTGCTGTTCCTGTTCATGGTTTCGCAGGTATATGGGGTACAATCTCCCTTGGACTGTTTGCTTGTGGCAAATTTGGAGCAACCGGCGCTACCGGTGCCGATAACTCTGCACCTGTTACCGGACTATTATACGGTGGTGGATGGAGTGTATTAAAAGCACAGTTCATTGGTAGCATGGTTATAACTTTCGCCACTTTTGCAATTGCAATGGTACTGATGTACATCGTAAATAAACTGCCTTATCCTTGGAAATTAAGAGTAGAGCCAGAAGCAGAAACCTGCGAAGGTGGTCTCGATTTCTTTGAACACGGTGTTTCTTCTTATGTAGATTAATCAAAATTTATGCAATAAAATAAATATAAAGATTCTTGTTTTTCTCAGTTGTCTTAATTGTAGAGCCGACCCTTTTGGGTTGGCTCTTTTTGTTTGATAAATTACTGAAAAATATTAGCAATACTATAGTAACAAATCAGCTTGACTATCTTTTTCTTACTAATCATATAAGCACATTAATAAGGAAAGTCTCTATATAATACTTAATATTTATAAAGAGACTTTCCTGTGATTAAATATTCTTACAATGGTTTTACATCGTAATCATCTATTTCTGCACTTGATTCAGGAATATGATCGTAGTTACCTTCCAGTGCATATAAACCGAAAAGGATAAAACCAATAACAATAGGATAGAAAATGGTAAGAAATACTCCCCATTGTATTTTTATATCTATTATGGGTTTTTTAGCAATTTCACTTTCCGCTGTAGCCATTAAATAGTGTATTGCTAAAGGACCTAAAATGATCCAGATAATTCCAGCATATCTCTTTAACTTATTCATATAGTTGAATTTATTTTGTTTGTTATAAATATTAAACGCCTGCTACTTCAGGATCTATTCTGTTACGAATATACAATGCACCTATAACACAACACAATGTAGCAATAACAATAGGATACATTAAACCTACTGTTTTATCATTGGTATAAATGGTAGTGAATAAAGTAGCAATGAATGGAGTTAATCCACCAAATACTCCATTACCTATATGATATGGTAAAGACATAGATGTATACCTGATTTTAGTAGGGAATAATTCTACCAAGAAAGCAGCTATAGGGCCATATACCATTGTTACATAGAAGATTAGAATAAATACAATTCCAACAATTTTCCAGTAATCACTATCTGCTAAAGTTTTAGCAACAGTTACAACAGGTTTGATTGTTTTTTTACCTATTTCAGAATACACCGTGTCAATCTTGGTTTCCACCATCTTCATACCATCTTCGTAGTGTGTTTTAGTAACTACTTTTCTTAATGAATCAGTAGAACTTTTAATTAGTGAAAGAGTAGGTTTTACTTCTCTTTTATCTACTATTTCTACTTTAGTTTTTGCATCGGTAATATTTAGTATCTGTGTAAACAGGTATTTATAAGTAACAACAGCAATAAGCATACCTAGAATCATAATCCATTTTCTACCAAATTTATCACTTAAAGAACCCCATATTACAAAGAAAGGTGTTGCAAAAAGGATACCCCAGATAATCATTGTTCTTGATTGATCGAAATCTACTTTACATACGTTTTCAATAAAAGATTGTGCATAAAACTGACCAGTGTACCATACAACACCTTGTCCCATAGTAGCACCAAATAGTGCCAGTAATACCATCTTAAGATTTGCTTTATGTGCAAAGCTTTCTTTTAATGGATTAGTAGATGTTTTACCTTCAGATTTTAACTTTGAAAAAATAGGAGATTCTTTCATTTTCAATCTGATATAAATAGAAACCACTACCAGTACAGCTGATAATAAGAAAGGAATTCTCCAGCCCCAGTCATTAAACTTAGCAATAGATTTTGCAGCATCGGCATCAAGACTATGACGCGTAAGTAGAATTATACCTAGAGAAATAAATAGGCCAAGTGTAGCGGTTGTTTGAATCCAGGAAGTAAAATACCCTCTTCTATGATTAGGAGAGTGCTCGGCCACATAAGTAGCAGCACCACCATACTCACCGCCAAGAGCAAGACCTTGTAATAGTCTTAGAACCAGTACTAATATTGGTGCCAGAAAGCCAATACTTTCATAACTTGGCACACAACCAATTAAGAAGGTAGAACCTCCCATTAATACTAAAGTAAGTAGGAAGGTATGTTTTCTTCCAATTAGATCTCCTAGTCTACCAAAAACCAACGCACCAAAAGGTCTTACTATAAACCCAGCAGCAAAAGTTGCCAAAGTAGAAAGCAGGGCTGCTGTCGGATTCGTTTTAGGAAAAAACTGGCTTGCGATAACGGTCGCAAGACTACCAAAAATGTAAAAATCGTACCACTCTATCAATGTACCAAGGGACGAAGCACCTATAACTTTCCATATTCCTTTTGTTTCGTTATTGTTCATATATGCAAGTTTGAATTGATAAATTAAGTATTAAAATTAATACGATGTATAAAGGGCACTATGGTGTTGATAAAATGAATACTTGCTCTTGAAATATTTCTATTAGCATTTCCAGTTTTATATATACCTGCAATAAATTTATATTCTATGGCTATTTTAAATTTTACCAAAACAAATCTTATTCATAGAATAAGAAGTTGTTTGAGTTAATTATTGGAATTATCTATTGCTTAACGATCCAAATTTTGCAGCTATAATCGGAAACTATAGCGAAAAAATTAAAGAAGTTACATCTCAGATAGCGAACCATAAGGAATATCAAATAATTAATTCTATTAGTTTCTAAGTTTTAATATGTTGTCTAAAGAATTTTTTCATTTACAACAGATGGTAAGATAACAGAAACCTATAAATTTAATTTAGTATAAAACTTTTTTAGAAATTACTTTCACAATAACAATGCTTATACCTTAGTGCCTTCAAATAAAACGATTGCTATGTTATTTCCTTATCAAATTAAAAGTTACGATCAGTACAAGAGTGATTACAAAAGAAGTATAGAAAGCCCGGCTGAATTCTGGAGTGAGGTGGCAGAACATTTTACCTGGAAGAAAAAGTGGCATACTACGCTGAACTGGAATTTCACCGAACCTAAAATAGAATGGTTTAAAGGTGCTAAGCTTAATATTACAGAAAACTGTCTCGACCGCCATCTGGAAAAACATGGTGATGACCCTGCTATCATCTGGGAACCTAATGATCCAGAGGAACACCATAGAATTCTTACTTATAAAAAATTACATGAAAAGGTATGTCAGTTTGCCCATGTACTTAAGAACAATGGTGTAAAGAAAGGCGACCGTGTATGTATCTATATGGGTATGGTACCCGAATTGGCTATCTCTGTTTTGGCTTGTGCAAGAATTGGTGCTATCCATTCCGTAATCTTCGGTGGTTTCTCTGCTCAGTCAATAGCCGATAGATTATATGATGCTCAGGCTGAATATATTGTTACTTCTGATGGTGCTTACCGTGGACAAAAAGATATCCCTTTAAAAAGCGTAATAGATGATGCACTAATTGGCAATCGTAATATTAAAAAGGTAATTGTTTGTACCCGTACCCGCACAGCCGTTTCTATGCTTAAAGGAAGAGATGTGTGGTGGGAAGATGAAATTAAGAAAGTAGAAACCATGGGGCTTCATGATTTTCCTGCAGAGGAAATGGATGCCGAAGATCCATTATTTATTTTATATACATCGGGTAGTACTGGTAAACCTAAGGGTGTAGTGCATAGCTGCGCAGGTTACATGTTGTTTACCAATTACACCTTTGTAAATGTTTTTCAATATAAACCAGGCGATATCCATTTCTGTACTGCCGATATAGGTTGGATTACGGGTCATAGTTATATTATATATGGTCCATTAAGTGCAGGTGCTACTTCCTTAATGTTCGAAGGGGTACCTACCTGGCCCGATGCTGGTAGATTTTGGGATATAATAGATAAGTACAGAGTAAATATTCTTTATACTGCTCCTACTGCTATCCGAAGTTTGATGGGCTTTGGTCTTGGGCCTGTTCATGGTCATGATTTAAGTAGTTTAAGAATACTGGGTACCGTAGGGGAACCTATTAATGAGGAAGCATGGCATTGGTATCACGAAAATATTGGTAAAGGAAATTGCCCAATAGTGGATACCTGGTGGCAGACTGAAACAGGCGGAATTATGATTTCCAACTTTGCTGGTGTTACTCCAGAGAAACCAAGTTGGGCTACCCTTCCTATGCCAGGAGTAGAACCAATACTGGTTGATGAAAATGGCAATGAAATAATTGCAAAGGAAGGCGAAACCATTTCTGGTAATCTTTGTATCAAGGCGCCATGGCCAGCTACAATTCGTACTACTTATGGCGATCATGAACGATGCAAAACCAACTATTTCAGTACTTATCCCAATATGTATTTTACAGGAGATGGTGCTTTGAAAGATGAAAATGGTTTTTATAGAATTACTGGTCGTGTGGATGATGTATTAAACGTTAGCGGTCACCGTATAGGTACTGCTGAAGTAGAGAACGCCATTAATATGCACTCAGGTGTGGTAGAAAGTGCAGTAATTGGCTATCCTCACGATGTAAAAGGACAAGGTATTTATGCATTTGTAATTTATCAGGGTTCTCATATTCAAGGTACTCATGGCGATTTTCCAATGATAAGAAGAGATATTCTGGAAACAGTTAGTCGTATAATTGGTCCTATAGCAAAACCTGATAAGATTCAGTTTGTAAAAGGATTACCTAAAACCCGTAGTGGTAAAATCATGCGTAGAATCTTACGTAAGATAGGCGAAGGTGATCTTCAAAATATAGGAGATACTTCTACTTTGCTTGATCCGGGAGTAGTAGAAGAAATAATTAATGGTAAAATGTAAGTCAGTTTTCGGTTCAGTTTCAAAATAAAAGGCCCCGCTTTCTAGTGGGGCTTTTGCTTTATAGAAGATAAATGACTTGTAAATAAGGGAACACAAACTGAAGTATAATTGGAAAAAATTGGAGGCTATATTTGTGAAGACTCAATAATACCAGCTCTAATGTTGAGCCTTCGAGCTTACTCTATTTGCGTTTTCAATTAATGTTTCCTACTTTTGTCAACTAATGACTTTCTACGAAAAATATAAACAATTACAAAATGAAGCTTTTCTTACAAAGCTTTTAACCGATACAGTTTATTCAACCATGTGTCTTGAAAATCAAGAGGTGTCTAAACCAAAGGTGAATGAAATTGTATTGTCTGCACTTAAAGAGCAACAATTAAAAGGACTCCAATTCTTGCCTAATCAAACTGTCAAGTAATTCAAACTTACCTTTATCTGCTTGTTGCATTGATTTAATATAAATCATTCTACTTTCGCCTTCTCGTTTATAAAGTTCTAAAGGTTTATAGCCAAATTTCATTGATACAAGATTCATAAGAAGTCGTCCTGTTCTGCCATTTCCGTTATTAAAAGGATGAATCTTTACAAACTCATAGTGTGTATAAATTAAAGTCTCAATAATGACAAATCTAATGGCTGGTTGCTGTTTTACTTAGTCAACAAAAGTTTCTTTCAAAACACTTTTTACTTTTTCAATTTCTTTTGGGGTCAAACTACCTAATTTTTTAGTTATCCTTTGTCTATCAATAGTTCTAATTTGGTCTAAAACAATCCAGCCTTTTGTTTTATTGTGATTAACTTCAACTCTTGTTGGATAGCTTTTCGTACTACTTGTCATTGGTGCAATTACAATTGTATTCAAGTATTTATTCATTTCATTTGGTGAAATTATCACCGCAGGTCTTGTCTTTTTCATTTCACTTCCAATTGTCGGGTCTAGATTAACTAAAACAATTTCATATTGAGTTAGTTCCATTCGTCAAAGTTTTCATCATCAAAAATGTCAGACATAACTAACCTATCATCTCCATTTTCGTGCATTTGCTTAAACGATTTCTCCCACCCTCTTCGTGGTTCTTGTTTAGGCTTTAAAATCATATAACCTTTCTCAAGAATTAACTCTACAGTATCTGTGATGTTATATTTTTCCAACACGGTCTTTGTCAATCGTATGCCTTTTGAATTGCCTATTGAAATTACAGATATGTCCATAGTCTTATAAAATTTGTAGATACAAAGTAATTACAAATGTTTCAATTTTCCAAATTTTAGTATGTTTCAGAAAATATAGCCACCAACGGACAGGTATCGCGATGGTAGGGCAAGAATGTTCGGTCTGCTGATAACCAAAGCTCAATACTGTTCCAAAAACCAAATATAAGAACTGCTGTTCAAAGATGTTCCGTCAGCCCCAAACAGAAGTTACGAAGAAAGAACTGAAGTTGAGGTTTATTCCTTCACTTCTGCTATTGCAAATACTGACTTAAGTGACAGCCGTAATTTCGAGTATTAAAGTGTTAAATAAGAAATTTAATTGAAAGTAATTTCTCACTAAGCCATATCCTCAATAGCTTTTAAAATATCGGATTCCGTAATATCTAAGTATTTAGGATTAAAACTTTTTAAAGCTCTCTGAAAACAATCTTTTGCAAGTTCAGATTTCCCCTCTAGGTTATTTATTTTGCCCAACCAATAGCAAGAAATGTGACTGTCAGTTATTTCCTTGTTTCCCATTACTGAATAATTGCATTCACCAAATGCTGACCTTGCTTCGCCATAATTGCCTTCTATAAATTTTATTCTTCCTAGTAAATAAAAATAGCGATACATTAGTGTTGGTTGCTGTCCTTTAGAATTTATTTCCTTTACTAATTCAGTTATTATTGGATTTAATTTTTCAATTGTAGCATTGATAGTGATTTTTTCAATTGAAGGTTTTTCGATTACATCTAAAAGATTTTTTTTCCATAATACACGTATTCTAATTTCTCCATCTCTTAACATTTCAGGGTCGATAAGCCCGCGGCTTTTATCTGCCGTAAACCCAAGTTTTTCAACCACTTTCTCTGAATTTAAATTATCTCTGTCAATATCTGCTTCTATTGAAATTACGCCATTTTCTTTTAGTCGTGTAATTACCATTTCAGCCGCCTTTATTGCAATACCTTTTTTTCTAAAAGCTGGTAGTAGAGCGTAACTTATTCTGGCATTTGACAATGTGTTTTGAAATTCAAACGCTATAAATCCACAATGCTTATCGTTCGAAAAAAGACCATTTTCTTTAAGCGATATTTTCCAACAAGTACCAGCGCTATTTTTAATATCTGTAAGCCAATAATCTACTAACTTTCTGTAATCCTGTTGAGCGTCCTTTGGAACAATGTAATATTTTGCAATGTCACTATCTTGAAATGCATTCAAAAAAAATTCTTTGTCATATAAAGAGATTGGATTTAAACTTAATTTATCACTAGTGATTACTTGATTTACATCTAAAAAGTTCATTTTAATTAATTATTTTTATGTAGGTTGTTTATCGTTTGCCATTTATGAAAAAGGATTGGCATAGTTGTTAAATTAAAATTCCGTCATCCGATTACCAAACTTGACAATTGCAATATTGGTGATGTATAATTAATATGTCAAATTTATAAATTACAGCCCGAACTTAAGTACAATAAAGAACAAATGTTGAGGCTATATTCTTCAAGCCCCAATTATACCAGACCTAAACGTTGGTGACTCTTTTTCTCTTTTATAGTTTGTTTTTGAATAAAGTTGAATAAATAGTGTTCTCGTTTGCTTGTATAATAAATTCCCTTGCAATTCCACAAATCAATGGGATTGGTAGAGTCTCAATCGGTTGTACTGTAAAGCCACTACAAGTTTTGTTATACCAACTTATAAACTCAACTGATTTAATTATATTTTCTGAATCTTTTGGAGATAGCTGTCCATTTAAAAAAGAGTTTCTAATATTATCTACTCTTTGATGGATAGCCTCAACAATTTTTTTATTAATCTCTTCTACTTTTTTATTATGTAACCATTGTTCTTTTTCGAGTTTGCCATAAGTGCCAACAGACAAATTTTGTAACGTATGCTCTGTTAATCCAGGTTTATTAACTCCCAAGTTTATAGTCCCCGCATAACCAACTCTATTTATGCCAAACACACCATTGCCTTTGTCTACTAAAACTCGACCTTCAACGGATTCTCCATTATTGTACTTTATTAAAACTTTTGAGCCTACTCCTATATTACTAGTGATGTTTAAATTTATTTTGTTGAGAGTATCATCTATTATGGCAATTAATTTCAGTGTTTCATTTAATTCATTTTGTAATTCATTAACATAATTGTCCATAGCTAATAGTTTATAAATTGGGTTGTATTAAATAGTCACCAACTCCATACTAGAAACCGTATATGGTATCTAGTTTTTATTTGTAATCGTTAAACAAAATTCCCTGCATCTGTATCTTTCGCAAATATAATACAACGAGTAATAAATATAAACTACATAAACTATAAATAATTAATCTAAGTGCATTCAATTTATTTTCTAAACTTTAAAAATTATATGTATGTAATAACAACGTTTATTTTCACTCATCCACAACTTTACAGAACTACCTAAATTATTATTTTCATTCATCCACAATTTTACAGAGGCACTTAAATTATTATTTTCATACACCCACAACTTTATAGATGTATCTAAATAATTATTTTCATATATACACAACTTTACAGAGGTACCAAAATGTTTATTTTCATACACCTACAACTTTACAGATGTATCTAAATTATTATTTTCATTCATCCACAACTTTACAGATGTACCTAAATAATTATTTTGATAGTCTATCAATTTTACAGATGTATAAAAATAAAAAACCATTATAGGTTTTGAAACTCATAATTGCAGCAGATCTAGAATTCAACATAATACTGGAGGCTTCGCTGATAGTATAGCTTGTAATAAACGATACCCATATTGAACCCAGAATTTGAAAGTTGTTTTACTACTTTTTAATAGATATTTGTGTACTTAAATAAAGGGTTATGTCAAAATCATTTAGCGTAAAAGGTAATTTAGTAGATGTTTGGAAACAGGAAATTTATCCTGCAGAAGTGATAGTAGCAGATAAAAAAATAGTTGCAATCAATCCAATTACAAATGCAGATAGCAATAACTTACCCTTTATACTTCCTGGGTTTATTGATAGTCATGTACACGTAGAAAGCAGTATGCTTATACCTAGTGAATTTGCCCGTCTTGCTGTAGTACATGGTACAGTAGCAACTATCAGCGATCCACACGAGATAGCCAATGTAAATGGAATGGAAGGAGTAGAATTCATGATTGTAAATGGAAAGCAGGCAAACTTTAAATTCAACTTTGGCGCTCCAAGCTGTGTGCCAGCTACCATCTTTGAAACGGCTGGTGCAACGGTAGATAGTGCCGATATTGAAGACCTGTTGAGTAGACCTGAAATACTTTACCTCAGCGAAATGATGAACTTCCCTGGCGTACTATTTAAGGATGAAGAAGTAATGAAAAAGATTGCCATCGCTCATAAATATAATAAACCAGTAGATGGTCATGCACCCGGACTTAGAGGGGAGCAAGCGAAGCAATACATTGATGCGGGGATAAGTACCGATCATGAATGTTTTACTGCTGAAGAAGCTTTAGATAAGCTTAAATATGGCATGAAAATATTGATTAGAGAAGGTAGTGCAGCAAAGAACTTCGAAGCATTGATTGGTTTACTGGATGAACACTACAAGATGATGATGTTCTGCAGCGATGATAAACATCCCGATAGTCTGGCTATTGGCCATATCAATCAGTTATGTGCCCGCGCTGTTGCAAAAGGGATTGACATTTTCAAAATCATTCAGGTGGCATGTGTTAATCCAGTACTACATTATAAGATGAAAGTAGGTTTACTGAAAGTAGGCGATGATGCTGATTTTGTAGTAGCAAAAGACCTTATCGATTTCAATATTGTACAGACTTATATCAATGGGGAACTGATGGCGGAAAATGGTAAATCATTTATTCAATCAGTGAAAACAGCACCTATCAATAACTTCAGCTGTAACCCTGTTGTAGAGTCCGATTTAAAGATATTGACTACCGAATATCCTAAGAACGAAGAGGGATTATATCCGGTAATGGAAGCTTTGGATGGTCAACTGATTACCAACAAACTATATTGTGCATTATCTGTAAAAAATAATGAACTAATAAGTGATACTACCAACGATTACCTTAAGATGATTGTAGTAAACCGATATCATCCTGCACCTATTGCAAAGTGTTTTATAAAGAATTTTGGATTAATAAAAGGTGCATTAGCAAGTAGTGTTGCCCATGATAGTCACAATATAGTAGCAGTAGGTGTTGATGATGCCAGCTTAGCCCGCGCTATCAATTTAGTGATAAAAGAACGAGGTGGTATAAGTGCTGTCTCTTCTTCTAGTCCCTCCTTTGGAGGGGTTGGGGAGGCCGTATTAGGTTTACCGGTTGCAGGATTGATGAGTGCAGAAGACGGATACAAAGTAGCCGCAGATTATACCGCTATTGATAAAATGACCAAGGAAGATTTAGGCAGTAAACTTGGTTCTCCTTTTATGACCTTAAGCTTTATGGCATTATTGGTAATTCCGCATCTTAAACTGAGCGATAAAGGCTTGTTTGATGGAGATACTTTTCAGTTTGTAAAATAATCAAATAGATCAACAATAATAATTACATAGTTCCTACGATTATAGTGTACATTCGAACATTATAAAATAAATTTTATGTCTGTTATCAAAATACCTGTCTTTTATGTCGGTTCTAAAGGAGAGAAAAATCTCTACACTTTGTTTGATAGTGGTGCAAACTTGTCCTGTATTAATCCAGTACATGTTGATTCATTAGCCAATCTAGAAAGTCTTGGCAGAACAAGATTAGTATCTACAGCAGCGGAAGGACATTTTATCGAAATAAAAGACAGAATAACATTAGATTTTTACATAAATGATATACTGCTAAGTGATGAGTTTTTAGTGGTACCAGGTCTTTCTGAAGAAATTATTATTGGGGCTGCTACTATGCAAAAGTGGCGTATCAAATTAGATTTTGATCACGATACTGTTGATGTAGATCCAAGAGTTGCTGAGATGCAATTGATATAATCACAATTTGTACCTTAGTATTTATTACAAACTCCAAGTTTATTAGATAAAATATGTCAATATAAAAGCCGTAGAAGATTAATCTTCTACGGCTTTTTATATCTAAGTAAAATTGTATTATGTATACTTAGTGCCTTGTTGCCTTTGTGCCTCTGTGTCTGTATTTACACATCTATCTTAGCATATCTAGCATGAGACTCAATAAACTCTCTACGTGGAGCTACTTCATCGCCCATCAACATACTGAATACTCTATCCGCTTCGGCTGCACTTTCAATAGTTACTTGTTTAAGAATTCTTCTTTGCGGATCCATGGTAGTTTCCCACAACTGATCTGCGTTCATTTCTCCAAGACCTTTGTAACGTTGAATACCAACTGTATCATCTTTTCCGCCACCTAATTTCTCTACCCAGTCCTTACGTTGTTCTTCGGTATAAGCGTATTCTTGTTTAGTTCCTTTCTTTACCAAGTATAAAGGTGGTTGAGCAAGGTATACATAACCCGATTCTACTAGCTCCTTCATATAACGGAAGATGAAAGTAAGAATCAAGGTAGCAATGTGGGAACCATCCACATCGGCATCGGTCATGATGATTAACTTATGGTAACGGATTTTCGTTACGTTCAATGCTTTAGGATCATCAGGTGTACCAATAGTAACACCCATTGCAGTGAAGATATTTCTAATTTCCTCGTTCTCATATATCTTATGCTCCATAGCTTTTTCTACGTTCAGAATCTTACCACGCAACGGCAGGATAGCCTGAAAGCTACGTTCTCTTCCTTGTTTTGCTGTACCACCGGCACTATCCCCTTCCACCAGGTACAGTTCACACTTTTCAGGGTCTCTTTCACTACAATCGGCCAGCTTACCAGGCAAACCACCACCGCTTAATACGGTTTTACGTTGTACCAGTTCTCTTGCTTTCTTAGCTGCTACTCTTGCCTGTGCTGCTAAAACTATTTTAGAAATTACATTCTTTGCTTCTCTTGGATTCTCTTCCAGGTAAATCAATAAAGCTTTAGATACAGTTGTTTGTACTATACCACTTACTTCGCTATTACCCAGTTTAGTCTTGGTCTGTCCTTCAAACTGAGGTTCAGGAACTTTAACCGAGATAATGGCACTTAGCCCTTCTCTAAAATCATCTCCTTCAACTTCTACCTTAGCTCTTTCAAAAAGACCTTCTTTATCACCATATCCTTTGAATACACGGGTGATAGCCGTTCTGAAACCCGCTACGTGTGTACCACCTTCAATAGTGTTAATGTTATTTACGTAAGAGAAAATGTGCTCTTTGTAATCATCACTGTAGCTCATTGCTACTTCCACTACTACATTGTTTACCTCATCGTGACCTTCGAAGTACAATGTTTTTCCAATCAATGGAATACGGTTACTGGTCTGATCCAGCATTTCCACAAACTCTACTATACCACCTTCGCTATAAAACTCTTTGGTATAAGTAGTACCATCTTCAAGGGTTTCTCTTAGATCGTTCAGAATAATTCTGATTTTACGATTCAGGAAAGACAATTCTCTAAGTCTTGCTTCCAGTATTTCTTTTTGGAATACAGTAGACTGCATTATAGAATCATCAGGCCAGAAGTGTACTCTTGTTCCAGTTTCGTGCGACTCACCTATTTCTCTTACAGAGTATTGAGGTACCCCTTTCTTATATTCCTGTTCAAATATCTTTCCTTCTCTTTTTACAGTTACCTGCATCAATTTACTCAATGCATTCACGCAACTTACCCCCACACCGTGCAAACCACCAGATACTTTGTAGGTGTTTTTATCAAACTTACCACCAGCATGCAATACCGTCATTACTACTTCCAGAGCACTACGTTTTTCTTTAGTGTGCATGGCAGTAGGAATACCACGACCATCATCCTGTACGCTAACTGAATTGTCTAAATGAATATTTACAGTAATGTTTTTACACCAACCTGCAAGAGCCTCATCTATCGAGTTGTCAACTACTTCATATACTAAGTGGTGTAAACCTTTAACCCCAATATCGCCAATGTACATGGCGGGTCTTTTTCTTACAGCTTCCAGTCCTTCTAATACCTGAATACTATCGGCGCCGTAATCCTTATTCTCTTCGGCAAACTGATCCAATTCTTCGTTGTTCATATATTTTGTAATAATCCCTGAAATTAACTTCTCTAAAAGAGGGGGTAAAGATAAAGGAAAACACCCTTTCTTTCAGCTGTTTTTGCCTTTAAAAGCAATTTGGGGAAAACATTGTGATATTATACAAAAAGAGCCGCAAATCAGTTTGCGGCTCTTTCTAAATTAATTATATCTGTAAAGGAGATTATTCTGCCTCTGCAACTACTTCTCTTACTTCGGGAATCATTCTTTTCATCATCCCTTCAATACCCGATTTAAGGGTAATCATAGAGGAAGGACAACCACTGCAACTTCCTTGCAGCATAAGGGTTACGGTACCATTCTCGTAATTTTTGAACTGAATAGCTCCACCATCCATTTCTACAGCTGGTTTTACATAGCTTTCCAGTAATTCTTTTACTCTTTTTACCACATCATCATCATCCGCACTGGCTACATTGCTCGATTCCTGTTTTACTTTAGCAGCTTCTTCTTCATTTACCACTACACCACCTGCTTCAAGATATTCCTTTAAAAATATTTTGATAGTAGGTATTACATCCTGCCAGTCATCGGTATCAACAGTCTTGGTAAGAGTAATAAAATTGCTGGCTATAAATACGCTTTTAATAAAAGGAAAAGAAAAAAGTTCTTTAGCTAAAGGAGAAGGACCAGCCTGACTTTCATCTTGAAAATCAATGCTTTTTCCTGGGTATAACAATTTGTTTGCTACAAATTTCATTGTTTCTGGGTTAGGAGTCATTTCAGTATAAATACTGATTACCGGATTGCCTGTCTTAATCATAACTTTTATATTAAATCCATTAAAAGATAAGCAAATGTAACGACTGTAATGGGTAAACAGGTAAATGAAGGTTAAAATGACTTTTATGTGAAGTTAAAATTCCATATATCGCAATTTACAAATCTTTACTTTTACGGCAGTTTAAAGCAATTATGAATACAGAAAAAGAGAAACTTAGAATAGATAAATACTTGTGGTCCATCCGCGTTTTCAAGAGCCGGAGTATTGCTTCAGAAGCTTGTGAAAAAGGTAGGGTAAAGCTGAACGGACTAGCCGTAAAGGCTTCCAAGGGCGTGAGTGTAGGCGAACAATATGAAATAAGGACAGAAGCTAAAAACTGGGTATTGAAAGTAACCGCATTGCTGCATACCCGTGTTCAATACAGTGAGGCTATAAAGTTTTATGAAGATCTTACTCCTCCCGAAGATAAAGACCTGATGCCTTACCAATCTGAATCGTTCTATACCGGAAAGAGACTAAGCAAAGTAGGAAGACCAACCAAAAAAGAAAGAAGAAATATTGAAGGTTTTACAGAAGGGGAAGATGAAATAGAGGAGTAAGGAGAATATAAAAATGCAACTAATTGTTTTCTTTATTCCTCCCGACTTATGTTCCTCCCGATTCACAACTCAAGAAAAAAAAGAGCCCATACAATTAAATTGCAAGGGCTCTCTTTTTAGTATCTTCACTATATTATTCAGCTTCTTTCTCTTCTACTTCTTCTTCGGTAGGTAAATCTAAAGAAACATCAGCAGCTTTTAACTGTATAAACCATTTTACCATTTTCTTCATATCACTGGCATACACTCTATCGAAATCCATATCGGGATATACTTTTTCAAAATAAGCTTTCACTGCTTTAGGGTCTTTCTCGGAAGGAAGCGCTTCTGCACTAGCCTTCATCGCTTGAAACACTTCTATCAAGTTTACATTGTCTCTGATTGTAAAGACTTCAATATTTACTACCTGTGAGAACTGATGCATACGATTACTCACAAATTTTGTAGCCTTATCGTCCAAAGAACGTACAATAGCACCATCAGTTTTGGTTGCTACAAACTCAAACAAACCAGGCATCCCCGTAACAGATATTAATTTGCTATACTCCATACTCAAATTTTAGGGCTGCAAAGTAAGGGGAAAAAATGCACTAATTAGCTAATAGCTGAAGTGCTATTGAATACAATTGCTAAAAAGATCAAACAACTCAATTTGTTGCAGGTTGCCAGTTGCTAGTTACCAGTAACCAGCAACTAGTAACCTGTAACAGTACTAATTCGTTAATTACTGATACTTCGGATTAGCTTTTAGTTCTTCCGCTGTCAAATCGGTAAGTACATATTTTCTAATATCATTTATCGGCATCTCATTCAAAGCAGCTACTACATTATTATAGGTAGATAAACTGGTAGGTTTTATAATCACCGTAGTACCAGTATCAGTACCCCAGAATTGCCGAACTGCTTTTTTCTTTTTCATTAGCATCTTTCTCAATCCATTATCCTTAAATGAAACGGTAGCTATCTTATTTACCTCATCCCCATTATAAAAGTCCACATTATTCTGATCTTTCAATATTAGGGTAACCGTTTTACTCTTTGCTGCTGCAGTAGGAGGACCATCCATCGGAAGATCCAGTTTCATTGCATGATTTTCCCTCATGGTTGTGGTAATAATGAAAAAGGTAATCAACAGAAAACCTAAATCTACCATCGGAGTTAAATCTACCCTGGTAGACAATACCTTTCTGTGGTGTTTGCTCTTTGCTCCTTTGTTGTTGATAATTTCAGCCATAACCTTCGTTTTAATTGTTCAGAATATTGTTATCATAAGTCCAGCATAAAGCATAGTGAGTCCTGAATCCTGAATCGTGAGATATACAAACAATCATCTTCATTTTCCAAAATACACGCTACAGAATAAAGATGTTTAAAAAGTAATTATTCCATAAATCTACCTATCTAAAAATATTACCGTGCAATGTATTCAACAGCTTTAGCTGTTCTCTGTGTTCTGCTGTATTTGTATTTGCGTTAAGCAATAAGCGTTTAGCGTTCTGCTGTATTAATCCGCCAATTCGCTAATGCGCAAATCCGCTAATTACCCCTCCCTCCCCCCTTTCTTAATCGGTTTAGTATAAAAAATGCTCAATATCATTATTTCAGTTCCTAAAGACCTATACTTTTGCGACACTAAAAAAATAATTTATGGATTTCAGGATAGAAAAAGACACTATGGGTGAGGTTAAAGTACCTTCTCATGTTTATTGGGGTGCACAAACCCAACGTAGTATCGAGAACTTCAAAATTGCGCAGGACATCAATAAGATGCCTAAACAGATTATTGAAGCATTTGCTTATCTAAAGAAAGCGGCTGCTTTAGCAAACAACGAATTAGGTGTTTTGTCTGATGAGAAAACAAAGGCTATCGGCAATGTTTGCGACGAAATTTTAGCCAATAAACTCGACGATCAGTTTCCTTTGGTAATATGGCAAACTGGTAGCGGTACCCAAAGCAATATGAACGTAAACGAAGTAGTTGCATACCGTGCGCACGTAATTAATGGTGGTGCTTTGATTGATAAAGACAAGTTTATTCATCCTAATGATGATGTAAACAAATCGCAATCCAGCAATGATACTTTCCCTACTGCAATGCATATTGCAGCGTATAAAATATTGACTGAAGTAACTATTCCTGGAATAGAAAAACTAAGAGATACCCTTGCTGCTAAGAGCAAAGAATATATGCAGGTAGTAAAAATTGGTCGTACCCACTTTATGGATGCTACCCCTATTACGGTAGGACAGGAATTTAGTGGTTATGTATCGCAGTTAAACCATGGCTTAAAGGCTATCAAGAATACGTTGGAACACCTTAGCGAACTTGCTTTGGGTGGTACCGCTGTAGGTACGGGTATCAACACACCAAAAGGATACGATGTGGTAGTTGCAAAACATATTGCACAACTTACCGGTCTTCCTTTTGTAACTGCCGAAAACAAGTTTGAAGCATTAGCTGCTCATGATGCTATTGTAGAATCGCATGGTGCTTTAAAGACTGTTGCGGTTAGTCTGATGAAGATTGCCAACGATGTTCGTATGCTTTCTTCTGGCCCACGTAGTGGTATTGGCGAAATATTTATTCCGGATAATGAACCAGGTTCTTCTATTATGCCGGGTAAAGTAAATCCTACACAGTGCGAAGCTTTAACCATGATTGCTGCTCAGGTAATGGGCAACGATGTGGCTATTAATATTGGTGGTGCAACGGGTCATTTTGAGCTGAATGTATTTAAACCAGTAATGATTTTCAACTTCCTGCATAGTGCAAGATTGATAGGCGAAGGTTGCGTATCGTTCAACGATAAATGTGCTATTGGTTTAGCGCCATTGGTAGATAATATCAATAAACACGTAAACAATAGTCTGATGCTGGTTACAGCTTTAAATACCAAAATCGGGTATTACAAAGCTGCCGAAATTGCACAGACTGCTCACAAGAATGGTAGTACTTTAAAAGAGACTGCTGTAGCACTTGGTTATGTAACTCCAGAACAATTTGACGAGTGGGTTGTACCAGGAAACATGGTAGGAGAATTGAAGCTTTAATACTAAGCACTTAGGCACAAACAAAAAGGGCATGGAACAATTAAGTTCTATGCCCTTTGTATTAATATGTATTCTTTAGTTTTTCTTTTTTAGTCTTTAGTTTTTGTATTTAATTTGTATTCCTATTCAAAGATTCTCCTCACGTTCCACAATCCCCTCTTCACGATCCAAGATACCCATCTTACAGTTCAAGATGACCTCATCACGCATCACGATACCTAATAAAATTTACTGTCGTAATAAAATATAATCTCCAACTACATTCACACCAAACAGCAAAACATCTTACACATGAATATTTAACCATCCCACCAAGAATAAATTATGTTGAGGTAAATATTAATAGCATTAAGTTTGTTATCAAAAATATATCCAAAGGAATCTATATGATAAAAGCTATTTTACAGGATGGTAGTATAAAACCGGAGATGCTGGAAGTAGAATAGTTATCAAATTAATATCCAAGAAATATGAAACGCTTTTTAAGTTCTATTTTAATTGTCATTGCTTTTTATTTTAATGCTAATGCTCAATTGCCAAACTGGGATTACATTAAATGGGGATTAAACAATAATAATAACGTAACAGATTTTGGGTCAACTGCTAAATTGGGGTTGCCCGAAAAAATAGGTACAGGTATTTCAACCGTTTTATTTAATAATGGGTACGAAGTAATTTCTACAGTTACTCAATGGCCATCTTTGGTAGATACAAATACCAGTAATACTTACCTTGAATTTGCCAGTACAGGAAGTCCTGATCTTAATTTTCCAGGAGAGGATTGCGACTTTAGTCCATTAGCTATTCAGTTTAATGGATATGTAAATACAGTTGCTGATAGCGCTACTTTTAGTGTTTATATTGTAGATACGGCAAGCTTTCCAAATAGTTATGACCAAAATTTATACAATCACTTTTATTATAGTGGAAATGTTACTATAAAAAGTATAAATCCACTGGCTCCTACAAATGTATTAACCTATTTTCCGTATACCAGTACAACAGCTATGGATACTATGCCCTCTCTTCATTCTATATTTTATAGCAGGTATCTAATGGTAAGGTTATATCCAGTTGCAGGCAATACAATTCATATTAATAATGTAGCAGTAAGTGGTTATTCAGTCTGTTTATTACCCGTAAAAATGGAGTCGTTCAAAGCTCAGCTGCTAAAAAATTATATCTTTCTAAATTGGCAAACTACCACCGAAATAAACACCGCCTACTTCAATGTCCAAAAAAGCACCGATGGTGTAAACTTCGAATCCATAGGACAAGTAAATGCAAAAGGAGCAAGTGAATATTCCTACAATGATATCACAACTCAGAATGTACTTTCACGACTCACTAAATTGTACTACCGCATAGAAATAGTAGACAAAAACGGCAGCAAAACCACTAGCGATACAAAACAATTATCCATTATCAATAATCCATTATACATTACTCCCAACCCTGCAAAGGAATTTGTAACAATTAGTAGTAACAATATTAAGCAAGTAACCCTTGTTGATTTTACGGGAAGAACCATTATAAGCAAAAAAGTAAATGGTAGTAACACTAAGCTTGCTTTAAGCAATCTAACCAAAGGAATCTATATGATAAAAGCTATTTTACAGGATGGCAGTGTTAAGACAGAGAAGCTGGTAGTAGAATAGAAGTAGGTTAATAAAATTTATACTCATTTGCAGTCTTTATAGAATAAAAGTACATTCATTTACTACAATGTATATAATATTGTATTATTCAAATTAACGTACAATAATTCTTTGTTTTAATCTATAACAATGATTTTAAAATATACCAGGTATTTCATCGCCGCGCTATTGCTACTGGTGCAGGGTATGCATAGCACAGCTTCTTATGCCAACAATACTGCTGGGGATTCTACGCTGTTTACAAACATGTACAACAGTGTACTGTATAGTACCGTAATAGATGCTGCGAAAAAAATAGCAAGTCCATTTTTATTACAGCAGGGTTACCTTTCAGACCCCAGTATAGCGGTGCTAGATACCTCCTTAATATATAAAGGAGTTACCTATCCAGTTTCTCAGTCCTATAACATAAACCGTAAATCGGGTTTTTATCTTACCTCTTCGGTTTATAGTAATTATGGCATAAACAATTTCCATATTGTTTGGCCAACCGAATTTCCAAATATTGATTTTAATGCTGGTACTAAAACATTTAAGTCCCAGGTAGATTGTGTGGGTTATGGTACCAGAGTATTGTCGGCGGTGGGTGATACTAGCATAAGCGGTAATGCTTATGCTAGTCTTGTAAACCAGGTAACAACAGCCAATGTTGCCGATATTGCAGCTGCTGGGCGCGCTGCAGATAGTTATCAATTAGCTACTGCTTTTGCTACGCTAAAAACGGCTGTTCCCGGATGGCAGTATATTACTGGAAATGTCGAAGCTAATGCTATTAATACTTATAACCATACCTTAAATGCTAATTTAAATACTTATACAGGGGTAAGAAAAGGAGGATTTACAGCTAGCAAAGCCGGGGATATGCTGGAGTTTGGAAACGGACCTAACGCATCTTCTTCCGGACATACCATGATAATAGATACTACTCCACAACTATTGGATGCTACTGGTCTAAAACCCTTTTTTCCTACCGAAACTATCAATAATTTAACGGCCTTTGTAGCATTACACCATATATATTCGGTCAGCATTTTTGATGATTGTGATATAAGACATTTTAACGATTCAAGAACTACTATCAATGGAATAGGTCATGGTATTATTCTGATTGTTACCGATACCCTTGATGATGCTCCAATAGGTTTTGTATTTGGACCTTCTACTATTACTCCATCTGCATATACTCCTTTAGATACTATAAAAACTTTTGCTATTACGGTAGCAAGATATAGTAGTGCAGTTCAATTGCCAGTAGCTCTTTTATCGTTTATAGTTCAAGGGGTTAATTTGTTCAACGGGAATATAAATACTTTGCTGAGTTGGCAAACTGAAAGCGAAATAAATACTGCCCATTTCAATATTCAAAGAAGCACTAATGGCAAAGAATTTACAACCATTCAAAAAGTAAACGCAAAAGGAGCAAGTGAATATTCATACAATGATATCACAACTCAGGATGTACTTTCACAACTCACTAAATTGTACTACCGCTTAGAAATAGTAGACAAAAACGGTAGCAAAACCTATAGCGATATAAGAGAATTATCCATTATCAATTATCCATTATCAATTACCCCAAACCCTGCAAAGAATTATGTTAGCATAAAAGGTAATCATATAATCAGTGTTCAGATAATTAATACCTTAGGTAAGATGGTTTACAGCAAAAGATTTTCAGATGTTATTAATCCAATTATCTATTTAAACAATCTGCTAAAAGGTGAATATTATATTCGCATTCAAACTATTGATAATGGTTTACAGACTTTAAAAATGGTAAAAGAATAAGTATTTTAAACGATCCTTTATTAAATTAATCTATAAACGAAATAAAGAAAGAAGATGTTTTGTAACAATAAATATAAAATAACTGGGTTGTTATTATTTATAGTGTTCAATTCTAGGGTGGCTACTGCCAGTACATTATACTTAAAAGACACTACTATAAATCCACCGCTTAATACAACCACTTACAACGATACTTTTTATCACACAGTATTAGAAGCTACAGTTGGTATAGCGCAACCATACTTATTACAGCAGGGATATTTTATAATGCCCGGCGTAACCGTGAATGGAAATGCAATTGAATACAATGGAACTACTTATCCTGTATCGGAAAGTTATTTTAATCCTGGTACAGGCTATTACATCTCCGATACTTTTTACGGTAATTACGGCATCAGCAACTTCTCGGCTATCTGGCCAAAACAGTGTCCCAATGCATTTTATACTGCTGCTACAAAAACATTTTTTTCTAAGATAGATTGCGTGGGTTTTGGTACCAGGCTACTATCAGCAGTAGGAGATACTACTATCACAAACAACCCCTATCTGAATTTATCCAATAGAATTAAAACAAACAATTTTGCGCCTTTTGCCAGTAAAGGATATGTAGCTACTGCCTATGAATTTGCAGTAGCATTTCCTACACTCAAAACCGCTCCTGTAACGGGTTGGGAATATATATCGGGCAATGTTTTAGACTCTATTGTAAACGCTTACAATCATACACTTCATAGCACAGTGGGCACTTATAATGGGGTAAGAAAAGGTGGGTTTGCAAATTGCCAGGCTGGCGATGTTCTGGCATTTGGCTATGGCCCTTCTGCATCATCAAACGGTCACTTTATGATTTTGGAAAGTAAGCCAGCCTTATTAGATTCTGCAGGGTTGCAAACTTACTACCCAAATGAAACTACTACTAAAATAAAAAAGTTTGTAACCGCACATAAAGTATACGCAGTAAATCTGTTTGATGATTCTGGTCAGAACGCACATTTCAACGATTCCAGAATCAGTTATAGCGGTATTGGTCATGGCACAGTTCTTATAATTACAGATACCTTGGATGATGCTCCTACTGGTTTTATCTTTGCACCTTCTACTACTATTAGTTATCATCCTTTAGATACTACTTTGTGCTATGCTATTTCTGTAGGGCGTTTTACGCCTGCTAAATCGTTACCGGTTCAATTTTCTTCTATTACAGCGCAAAATATTAATAACAATACTAATGCTATTAGCTGGCAAACTACTACCGAAATAAATACCGATCATTTCAATATTCAAAGAAGTAATGATGGAATTAGCTTTATTACTATTTGCTCCATTAAGGCTATTGGAACCAATAATAATATTTACCATTATGATGATTATGCAGCAGTAAATAAAGCTAATTATTATAGAATACAAAGTGTAGATAAAGATGGAGCGGTTAGTTATTCTGTTGTAAGAGAATTATCCATTATCAATTATCCATTATCAATTACCCCCAACCCTGCTAAAGAAATTATTGTAGTACGTGGTAGCAATATCAACAAAATAGAAGTAATAGACCATATAGGTAGAATACAAAATGCTGTAAAATTTACCAATGCAATTAATCCATCTTTAAATATAAACAAGTTAGCCAAAGGCGTTTACTATATAAACATTCATACAAACAATGGTAGTACTCAGGCAATTAGTTTTATAAAAGAATAATAGAGGATATTATAATTATTCTACTATCAGTTTTTTTACGCTCGCGTTACCGTTTTTATCAATGATTTGTAAGGTATAATAACCTTTATGAAGTGCTGATAATTGTAAACAGTATTGTTGTATAGCAGTATAAAAAGATTTTGACAAAACAACTCTTCCCAAATTATCTATCACATGTATTTGTTGAATACTGTTGGCTTCAATAGTACAGGAAACAGCAGCAGGATTGGGATATAATGTGATAGAAGCTAGAGGATGTTGCAACAAGATCTGTTTAGTATCGTTTATAGATTCCTTACCATCATCATCCTGACTGATAATTCTATAATAAATGGTTTTTAAAGCGTCATTTTTTGGTAGTTGCTGATCGAGAAAAGAATACTCATTATTATTAAATCCTTTTGCTTTGATAGTAGCAATAGTTTCAAAATTATTATCTCCGTTAATACTTCTTTGAACCAGGAAATTTGCGGTTGCTATTTCATTCAATGTCTTCCAATCCAGTTCTAATCCATTTTCCTTTTCAGTTAATGTCAACGTTACTTCTTCAACTGGTAATGTACAGGTTGTAGGTGTGCCTGTTTTTTGTCCAATAGTTAATACCCCATTATTCACCGTCCAGAACTCATAAGCTCCACCTGTTACCGTAGTCCAATCTGTTAAGTTGACCGATTTATTGGTATTCGGTAAGGTAGTAATATTGCCCGGTCCCGATACTACATACACTCTGGCCCCATTAGTCCAGGTTAGTGGTGAACCCGATACACAGGTTTCCGGACCAGCACACCATTGACGCAGAAAGAAAGCCTTACTACTACCTACTACCATACCCAACCCATTTTCGTCTACACATACTGCAGTAGCTTCATCACAGGCTATACCTTTTACATCCTTCATACTCTGGTCCTTTATCATTCTTGCCAGAAAGGACATCAGTCTACCTTGTCGACCAGTAATACCATTACTTGTAGTTCCTCCCTTGGTTAAAAAGTGCGGCTCACAAATTGTTTTCGGTAAATAGGGATTATGCAAAAAGTCGTTGTAGTGTATGCCAGTACCTGAAGCATAAGGATTGGGCAACACATCGGTAGATAGCACATTGGTAATACCATCGTAATAAACATATCCCTGTATAGCATCGCCCGCACTGGTACCACCAATAGGTGCTTGTTTAACATTGGCAATATAATCTATCACAGCACCTAATGCAGTACCCTTATAATCAGTAATATAATCGTTCTGATTGCCCCCAGCAAAAAAGATAGCCTCTGCTTTTCTGATGGCCTGAACTATAGAAGAATCGTTTGCTTGTGCCACCGAAGAAACCAGAAATGTTTCTACAGAATGTGCACCACCCAAACCGTATATATAGCTATTGTATGCATTGGTGCCCGTAGCACGAATTACTACAAAATCGCCTCCCCCCGACCTGTTTATCATCCACTTAAAAGCAGCATCTACATCAGTACCACCGCCCATCAATACAGTAGATCTTTTTGTAGGCGTAATTGTATCGCTTGTAGCACCCACTCTTCCTAGACTTTGAGCATTGCTATTAAATGTCAACAAAAGACAACTACAAATAGCTATTATTATTTTGTACTTCATACTGCATATATATATACAATAATAATGCAATAAATAATACAGGTCATTTTCAGTAAGCTTTTTTTAAATCAGTAAAAAATCTGTTTGAATCTATTGAATATTATTAAGGATTCAATTTTAAAATTGAATATCCATTTATACTTGCAGCATCTAAATGAGGTAGGTTGTGTCTAGTTCCTTGACATATCAAACCAATATCTGGACAATGTTATTACAAAATATTTTAATCGATTTTTTAAAAAATTATGGATATTAAAGAAAGGCTCATGTATTACAAGGAATATGCGTATAAGGTTTAAACATCATAATATAATTTTGAATCAAAGTATGTACGCTTTATTTATAGAAAACCTTATGTTATCCCCCGAGGCTATTCTTATAAAATAATTGGATTGTAGCTGCTTTGCTATAATCATTGCTATGCTTTATTAGATGAAAAAATTGCTAGTAAAGAATAATTGATTAAAAGAAAATGTTGAAACTCAATTTGCCAGTAAGTTTAGTACCTGGGGTAAAGCAAATTTCATCTACAGCTGTATGCTCATTCTTTAATCTTGTAACGGTATCAAACTGTGTTTCTTTCCATTTGGTATTGAAGATATTATTGATAGTTAATCCTATCTCATATTTCTTTTGGGTATAATTTATAACCAGATCATTTATAAAATAGCCAGTAGCTATTAATGAATAATCTTCGTTTGCAGGACGGTTGCCTAACCAACGATAACGAAGGCTACCATTTATTCCATTTTTATTTTTATAAGTTATTCCACCTGTACTACTCCATACAGGTGCCAGTGGAATATAATCCATGCCTTTCATTTCGCTGGTATATCTACCATGAGCATAATTTACATCTGCATCAATATATACAGCATTGAAGGGTTCGTACCGAAAAGAAAAATCGAACCCGGTTCTTTTTGTTTTACCACTGGGTTGAGGTGTTCCATCATCGCCATTATATACAAATTCCTGTTGGAGATATAAATACCAGAAAGCAGCATGAATTAAGAAGTTTTTTGCTGGTTTTACTATCGTTCCAAAATCAACACCATTAGCAGGTGGTAAAATATTTTTTCCATTCTCTGCTACTACTACCCTTGTATCGTTTGAGTGAAAACCTTTGCCTATGTTTAAGTAAAACTGTGCCTGATTGCTAAGATGATAATTAATATTTAATTTAGGACAAAGAATATTGGCATTGGCTTTAAATAATGTGTCGTTCTTTAGTTTATCATTATATTGATTGATAAACTGATCGAAACGTATGCCAGCATTCACGGTTAGTTTTTTGTTTAAAAGGATGGTTTCATTAATATAGGCAGCAACATCGGTTTCTGTAATATCACCATACATCACTCGGTTGAGTATAGTATAACGATCCTTAGTATGAGACAGTTCAGAATTAATGGTTAAATCCTGTCTGCAGTTTATACCTGCTTCGGTAATTATTTCTTTTGTACCTATTCTTGATGTTTGATGATAAGTTCCATTATAGCCAAATAAGTTTCTCGATTCTTTTTGTCTTATCTGATCACCATTAATGGAATCGAAAAGAAAGAAAGTAAAATTGGTATGTAAATCGAAATAATAATTGGAATAATATACCTGATTCTTGATAAAACTTCCGTTATTAAAAGTAGTAATAAATTGTGCATTGATATTGCTTCGTGAAGTTTCGCCACCTTCCGTACTATCAATCGCTCCATAAAAACCAATTAGTCCGGTAGCTACAGCTCTGTCGGGTATTTGTCCAGATGCATTCCACTTGCTGTTAAAGGTAGAAGCCGTTATTATTAAACTTGTTTTGTTGGAAACCTTTCCAGTATATTTAGTGAATAAATTAAAGCGATTGAAATGTTGTGGATGATCGAAATAACCATTGGAATAAGCATATTCCGAAGCTATATAAAACGATTGTTGTTTTTCTTTTGCTTTATCATTCAGTAGATTAAACATACCTAAAATTCTATAGGTATCAAACATGCCTCCTTCCAATTTTACCTGATTGTTTGTCAGACTGTTTTTTGTTTTTAAATCAACATAGCCCGAAGTAGTAAAGTTTCCTTTAGCTGCATTGTAAGGTCCTTTTTGAAAGTCGATATTTTCTATAGTTTCCGGAATGATAAAGTGCATATCCGCATACCCTTGGCCATGAGCATGAGAAACCATGTTTACCGGCATTCCATCGGTTATAATGTTAATGTCAGTTCCATGATCGCAATCGAAACCCCTCATAAATATTTGTTCAGCTTTGCCCCCTCCCTGATGTTGCCCAATAAACAGACCAGGAACAAGCCTTAATACTTCCTGCGAATTGTTTACTCCTCGCATTTTAATATCCATCTTGCTGATGGTTTTATATTCCTGTCCAGGCTTAGCTGAAACTTTTATATCTTTCAATTGAATGGGCTTAGAAGAAAGCAGGATTACACTATTATTTTTTAATACAGACTTTTCAATAACCTTGGTTTCAAAGCCAATTGCTGAGATAGATACAGCTGTATCGCTGTAGGATTTTAGCTTGAAAATAAACTGTCCCCTTTCATTGGTTAAAGTATTGATAGCAGAAGGCATTAAAATAATTCTTACACCATCCAAAGGGAGGTTGGTTTTGCTATCCAACACTGTTCCTATTATTTGTTGTTGTGAAAAGCAAAGATTGCTAATCAAACAAAATATAAATAATGGTAATATCCTCATGAAAGCATTTATTATTATTAAACAGTTACAAAGTAAATGTTCTTTTAGTTTTAGAACAATGAGTGTTATCATATTATATTTTTTAAATCAATTCTAGATGAATATTATATTTGCAGCATCTAAATGAGTTTACTAAAAAAAATATCATCATTAATACTGTTGTTGGCATTCAGCTTCCAATGCTTTAATAAGGCATTTATTGTGGTGGATTATTATAGTAATACAGCGCAATATGCAAAAGCATGTATTAATAAAAGCCGCCCTAAATTGCATTGTAATGGTCGATGTGCCATGATGCGAAAACTGAAGGCAGATGAAAAGAAAGATGCCGACAATCCAGAGAGAAAACAAGAGAATAAAAACGAAACCTTTTCGCCATTTTTGCTTAATAATAATCTTATCGTAGTTGTTAGAACCACTATGGTACAGAAATATCCGGTATTGGATGATAATGCTACTTGCAAAATGCCAAGAAGTAATTTCCGTCCACCGGGAATGGCATAATTAAACTGTTGTACAAATCTTTCAACAGCAGTTACAATTTCAACATTTTAAAGAATTGTTTTTTATAGCGTTACAATATTTATAAAAAACAAACTGCCATAGCTATACGCTATGAAGTCAGCCATTATTTATTAATAAACAACCAAGCAATGAAACGTATTTTATATATTTTAATATTAGTTATTATAACAAAAAACACCCTCCATGCATGCGAAATTTGTGGCTGTGGTGGTAGCAATACATACCTAGGACTTTTACCCGATTTTAAAACAAAGTTTATTGGCATCCGTTACAGCCATTCCTATTATCAAACATTGATGGCAATGGATAAAACACAGTTTAGCAACAATTATTACAATACCACCGAAATATGGGGTGGTGTTAATATTGGTAAAAAATGGAAACTACTGGCATTCATACCATATAAGTTCAATAAACAAGCGGGTGATGATGATACTACATACAATAATGGGCTTGGCGATATTACGGTATTGGCCAATTATAAGCTGTGGAATAAAGTATCGATAAATGGTAACAAAGGAATTAGTCAGCAATTATGGCTTGGGGGTGGAATAAAAGTACCCACTGGTAAATTTGATTTTAATCCTAGCGATTCCACCACAACAGTTGCTGCGCTCAATTATCAATTGGGTACTGGTTCAATCGACTTTCTGTTTAATGTAATGTACAATGTAAAGTTTGGTAACTGGGGAGTAAATACTACCTTGAATTATAAGGCCAATACCGCTAAAAATGGCTATAAGTTTGGCGATAAGATTACTGCAAATAGTATTGGTTACTATCGTTTTGCAACTAAAAACGAAACCTATATCGCTCCTAATATAGGACTGATGTATGAAAATACAGCAGAAAACACCAAGCTTCCAACTACCATATCTAGTACTGGAGGTTATTATGCAACAGCATCGGCTGGGGTAGAGTTTACTATTAAAAAGATAGGGGTTGGTTTTAGTGCTTCCTTACCATTCAGTCAGCGTTATGCTGATGGACAAACCAATTTACAATGGAGAGGTACTACCCACCTGACTTTTGCGCTATAAATAAGTAATGTAGCTGGTAATACTGTTGAAAAAGTAGCAAGGAATTATACAAGGTAGATTATTTAATAGAAACCACATAATCTACCTTTATTTTTAAACATATTTTTGGTTAAACCAATAGCACATTATGTTTGCAAAACAGGTACTACCATGTTAACTCGATTATTTATACAGAACTATGCCATTATAGATGAAGTATCAATTGATTTTGATGCTTCATTGAATATTATTACCGGCGAAACTGGTGCTGGTAAAAGTATATTAATAGGCGCATTAGGATTAATACTTGGTCAAAGAGCAGACGCTTCTGTATTATTAAAAAGTGAAAAGAAATGTCTGGTAGAAGGAACATTCCTGTTAGACCATAATCCTGCCGCAAAACAGTTTCTTACTAAGAATGATTTTGATATTGATAGTCAGCTAATTATCAGAAGAGAAATTGCTGTAAATGGTAAATCGAGGGCTTTTATTAATGATACTCCTGCCACACTTACCCAGATAAAGGAGCTAGCATCTATAATGGTAAACCTGCATCAGCAGTTTGATACCTTGGAATTGGGTAATGATGAGTTTCAGCGTCAAGTGATTGATGCACTTGCAAATAATGAACAGCCGCTACTGCAATATCAGCAAACCTTTAAAGAATGGCAGCATACCAAATCGCAACTTAACGATTTACTAGGACAGAAAGCCAACTTTCAGAAAGAAGCGGAATACCAACAGTTTTTATTTGATGAACTAAACGATGCTGGCTTCAAAGAAAATGAACTGGAAGAGATGGAAGCAGAGTTGAAACTGCTGACCAATACGGAATCGATAAAAGCCGCCCTGGAAGGAACTTATTATCAGTTAAAAGAATCGGAAACACCTATAGCAATTATCCTTAAACAGCTTGCAAATACATTGAATGGTTTTCAGGATTATCATACTGCTATAAAGCCATTAGCCGATAGAGTACAATCTGTATATATAGAAGTAAATGATATAGCAGAGGAAGCAAACCATCTAAGTAGTTCACTATTGCATGATGCTTCGCGAATAGAAACGATTAATGATAGATTATCATTAGGATACAAACTATTAAAAAAACATGGAGTACTTACTACCAACGAATTGCTACAGATTCTGGAAAAGATCTCCTTGCATCTACAGGAGGTTTTAAATATAGACGATACAATATTCACCTTGCAGCAAAAGGAAAAAGAACATCAATTAGCAATAATAGCAGTAGCTAAAACAATTAGTGAAAATAGAAAAAAACAGCTAACGCCATTTACACAGAAAGTAAATGAACTGTTATTGCAGGTAGGTATGCCCAATGCACAACTGAAAGTAACCATAACCGATTGTGAACCCAACCGTTATGGCGCAGACGATATTCTCTTTCTTTTTGATGCTAATAAAACGGGTAAGTTCGAATTGCTTAGTAAGGTAGCCAGTGGAGGAGAATTAAGTAGATTAATGCTTTGTATAAAATCACTGGTAGCAAAAGCGGTGAAACTTCCAACTATGATTTTCGATGAAATAGATACAGGCATTAGTGGGGAGGCAGCCAAACAAGTAGGGGTGATAATGAGAAGCCTATCATATAATATTCAGATTGTTTCTATTACCCATCAACCACAAATAGCTGCAAAGGCAGTAAAACATTTTTATGTTTATAAGGAAGAAATAGCTGGGGAAATAAAAACCCGGATCAGAATACTGGACAAAGGTGAAAGAGTAAACTCTATTGCGCTGATGCTGGGAGGAGAAAACCCTTCACAAACTACATTAGCAACGGCAAAAGAAATGATAGAGGGATAGTATATTGTATTTAACACAAGTTGTGGTCTCGACAAGAATCGAACTTGTATCTGGAGCTTCGGAAACTCTTATACTATCCATTGTACTACGAGACCTGTTTTAAAGTAAAAAGGAAAAAAGGAATGTATTATTTTTTCCTTTTTACTTTGAATTTTACTACGCCATATTGTGAAATACCTTGCTCACATCGTCGTCTTGTTCCAGCTTATCAATCAATTTGCTGATATCTTCTGCTTGTTCGTCCGTTACAGGAACAGTAGTAGAAGGAATCCACTCTAATTCAGAACTTATAGGAGTGATGTTTTTATCTTCCAAAGCCTTTTGTAGTTTACCAAAGTCCTGAAAAGTTGAACGCAATACTAATATTGAGTTTCCATCATCGTCAGTACTTTCTCCCATTTCGTCTAAACCAAAGTCTATCAATTCCAATTCCAGATCATCATGGTTCAATCCTTCGTTTTTAAGTTTAAAAACACCCATTTTGTTGAATTGAAAGCTTACACTACCACTATTGCCCAAGGCACCATTACCTTTATTAAAATAACTCTTTACGTTGGCAACAGTTCTTACGTGATTATCGGTAGCAGTTTCTACTAATAGTGCTACACCATGAGGAGCATACCCTTCGTAGAGGATTTCCTCAAAATTCACCATTTCTTTACCTGTGGCTCTTTTTATAGCCGCCTCCACTCGATCTTTAGGCATACCCACACTACGGGCATTCTGAAAACATCTTCTTAAAGCAGGATTTGTTGCTGGGTCGGTACCGCCAGCTTTACAAGCTATTGCTATCTCTTTTCCTATACGAGTAAATTGCTTAGCCATTTTATCCCAGCGGGCAAACATGGTAGCTTTACGTACCTCAAATATTCTTCCCATAATTAATTATATAGTTAAAAAACAGCTGCAAATGTATTGTTTAGTCTTCCTACTTTTTTAGAAATTATTAAAAAAAGATAGTTTAATCTTCATTAAAAGTTTCTTAAAGTGTTAAAATAATTATCCTATCTCAAAAATTCTATTACTTTTATCGTTTACAAAACATTTTAATGTATGAAACAATTGCACAAACTATTACTAGGAGTAACTATGTTCTTGCTGTTTATTGGCCAAATAAACGCACAGGATTTAAGGTTGCCAAAGAAAAGAATCAGGTGTTACACCGATGAGTCCTTACAGGATTTAAGAACAAAAAATCCAAACATTGAAAGCACTCAGGATTTCGAAGCCTGGTTACAACCTTTAATTTATCAATTCAAGAAAACCCATAATGGTGGTGCTCAGAATGGTACATTAGCACATTATAAAGTGCCAATTGTATTCCACATCATTTATAGTGGAGAAGCGGAGGGTACTGGTAGCAATATTGCTCAAACGCTGGTGCAACAAGAAGTTTTGCAGTTGAATAAAGACTATGCTAATTTATCGAATAGTCAATATGCTGTAGCTGCTAATACCGGTATTCAGTTTGGACTTGCTGCAGTAGATCCTAAAGGAAATACTCTAGCAGAACCAGGTATTGATCGTCAGGATGTAACGACTAACGGTTGGCAGGCTGCTGCTAACTTTGATTGTGGAAACCAAACTGGTTATTTCTGGACAACCATTAAACCTGCTACTATCTGGGATCCTACCAAATATGTAAACGTTTGGGTATGCGATATGTCTGCTGCAAGTTTATTGGGAATTGCAACCTTCCCCAATTCTTCTACCTTACAAGGTTTAAGTAGTGGTGGTGCTGCAGAAACTTCCACCAATGCTGGTATCATTGTAGATTATACTTCTGTAGGAAGTGTAAACGTTACTAATCCTAATAACTTGAATAGTAAAAATCAGTGTGGTTCTAATACCTATTCTATGGGTAAAACAGCTACACACGAATTAGGTCACTATTTTGGTTTAAGACATATCTGGGGTGATGGTACCTCTGCTACTACTTGTGCTACTGACTATGTGGCTGATACTCCTCCAGCTTTGGTAGCAAACTATGGTACACCTACCCATCCAAAACCAAACGTATGTGGTACGCCTGATGAAATGTTTGAAGATTATATGGATTATTCTGATGACCATATTATGACCACTTTTACACAAAATCAAGTGGATAGAATGCAAACTGTAATGTTGAATAGTCCTAACAGAAAAACATTGAACAACGCTGTTGCAATGGTGGATGTAGTAGGAAGCAACAAAATTAAATTTACAGAATGTAGTGGTTCTATCGATGTACTTGAAACTGGTACTACTGGTACATATCCTCGTTATCACGATGTAAACATTCCTTTGAACATTGAAAATGCTGCTACTGATAATAGTTCTGTATTGTCTTTAACTGCTTCAGGTTCTGCTGTTGCTGGTGTTGACTATCAAATAATGAATCCTGCTATATCTTTTGCTAAAGGGGATGCTATGAAAGCAATTCAATTAAGAATTTTTGATAATGCCGTTGTAGACGGAGACCGTTATTTAGACCTGAGCTATACAATTTCTGGAACAGGTGTTGCTGCTGATACAAACGCGCAAACCTTAAGAGTATATATTACGGATGATGACAACATTAAAGTAGGTCAGAACAGAACATTCCTTCTAAATCAGAACTTTGGAACTACAGGAGGTGCTTTACCAACCGGTTTCTATAATGCAACTTCTGGTACCAACAATTTTGTAGTAGGTTCTACTACTTCTGCTGGTATGACAGGTCAATATGCTTACGTTACTGGCAACACTACCACAAAACCACTTAGCTATAATAAAAATGCAGGTGTTTGTGTATTAGAGTTTCTGGTAAATGGTTTAAGTATGCAAACCCTGGATACATTTGCTTTCACTTATAAAGTAGGTGGAGTTGCTGCAAGTACTACTGCTGGTGGTGATGATGCATATGCTTTATACTACGATATTCGCGATACCCTTAGCAACTGGAATTATTATGGTGCTACAGGTGGTACAAACAATACTGGTTATGGTCCTTATGTATCCCAGACTACTGCTAAAAGAATGTCTTTAATTCCTACCTATGATATGGTTAGAAGAAAGATGGTTCAAATGTTCTACTTTGAAACAGGAACTCAAACTACTGGTAAAAACCCAGGTTTTGAAGTCGATTCAATTGTAGTAAGAGGTTTACCTTATAAAGTAGAAACTGCTCTAAGCACTAGCTATGGTTTCAATGTTCCTGCATTAAGTTACAATGTAATTAGAAGCGCTAATAACAAAGCTTATTGCGTATTCAAAAACGGTCCAAGTACAATTAATGGTTTAACGGTATCTCTAATAGATGCTGGTACTACTCAAGGTACTGTAACAACTGCAGCTGGCACCTACAACAGATCTAAAAAGGTTTTCAAATTAGCACAAACTAATGTTGATAATGCATCTTTAGATAGTATTATTTTCTATTACACTACCGCAGAATTAGCTACTTGGGGAGCAAAAATTCCTACATTAAAAGTATTACAAGCTTTTGATGGCGTAAGTATTACTGCTACTTTAAACAGTACTAATGCTGTATTATTAACCCCAACTGTTGATACTACACGTTCTATTACGGATAGTGTATATACCTTCAAGGTATTTACAAAAGGTATGGGTAGCTTTATGCTGGTTGATCCTACTACTACTTTACCTTTAAAAATGTTGAATTTCAAAGGAAACTTAAAAGAAAATACAGTTGTACTTGATTGGACTACCGCTAACGAATTCAATACCAGTGGTTTTGATGTAGAAAGAAGTACTGATGGAGAAAATTATTCTTCTATTGGTTGGGTTAATAGTCTTGGAACTGATAATCTGAATAGTTATTCTTATAATGACAATACCATCGTTAAAGGAAACAAATACTACTACCGTTTAAAACAAATGGATAAAGATGGTAAGTTTACTTATAGCTCTGTAGTTATAGTAGCATACTTAGGTGGTAAGAATTGGGTAAATGTTTATCCTAATCCAGTAAAGAACAATTTGTATATTCAAAGACAAAATGGTTCTTATGCCAACACTAATATTGTAATTACAGATGCCAGTGGAAAAGTTGTTTACCAAAACAATTCTTCTTTAAGCACTACATTAGATGTTGAAACTGCTACTTGGAGCAAAGGAATTTATATTATTAAATTCAACTCAAGTGAAGGTTCTACAACAATGAAAGTAATAAAAGACTAACCTCTTTTAAGCTAATATATTCTTTAAAAAGGTCGGCAAATATGCCGGCCTTTTTATTTTATGGCGATACCTCTATTACTAAATAATATCAGGTGACATCCCTATCTGAGTGTTTTTATTTTACAAAATCGACTTGTAGTTAATCTCTAAACTGTTTACATAACATTAGAGTTGTTCCTCCTTTTTTATCAAAACCTTATCACAACAACCGTTTAAATTGCACCCTGAATTATGAAAACAAGATTGCTTTTGATGGCTATTTTATTGGTAAGTATCGTTATTGCTCAAAAACAGTCTGTCAATTGCTGGAACATAAGCTTACACCATAAACCACTTCTTCGTAAACAACAGTCTATCAATACTTTATGCTTGCCTTTGAGTGGAAAAGGCAATTTAAAGCTGCGTTACAATTGTGATGTTCATCCTGAAAATTACTGGAGAAGCTTTATTATAATGGATGAGAATCATAAAGAACTAACCAGAATAAATACTGAAAACAACAACTATAGTCTGATAAATATTGCTAAACTAAAAGAGATTACTGGTATTCGGTCTTTTGTTATTTACACAGTAGCAATACCAAAAGATTCTGCAACTGCTATGACCATGAGAATTTCTCTGCTTTTTTTAACGAACATTTCCTGGCAATAAATATACAATGAAAAGAAAACTATTATTTTTTATTAACCCTATTTCGGGTACCAGGAATAAGCAGAATATAGAATCTATTATTCGTAAAAAGTGTACTAAATACGAATTTGACTTCGACATTGCCTTTACCAATGCAGCCGGAAAATATCATGATGTTGAACATAAAATAATAGACCAGGGCTTTTCCGACATTATTATTGTAGGTGGTGATGGTACCGTAAATCAGTTGACTAATAAGTTTAAACATTTAAATCTTCCTTTTGGTATTATTCCAATGGGTTCGGGAAATGGTCTTGCTTTTGCAGCTAATATTCCTGCCAACTTCTTAAAAGCATTGAAAACTGTTTTTGTTGGAAATACTACAGAAGTTGATGCTTTTATGGTGAATGATCATTATTCCTGTATGCTGAGTGGGGTAGGACTGGATGCACAGGTAGCTTATGACTTTGCCCAAAAAACATCGAGAGGTTTACTCACTTATACCCAACAAAGTGTTTTAAACTATTTTAAAGCGCACCCCTACCTGTTTGAAATAAAACTTCCTGATTTCTCTTTTTTTACCGACGCTTTTTTTATTAGTATAGCTAATAGTAATCAGTTTGGCAATAATTTTACTATTGCCCCAAAAGCAAGTTTAAACGATGGTTTGCTGGATATTGTTATCGTTCAGAAGATGCATAAAACAAAGCTTCCTTTTGCTATTTTAAAACAGATGAAAGGAAATAACCTGATTGAAGATGTTGTAAATAAAGTAAGTAAAAACAACATTCTTTATTTTCAAACACCTTCTATTACTATTCACAATACAAAACTTGCACGTTTACATATTGATGGAGAGCCAGTAGAAACAGCAGAAACAATTATTGCAGCCATTATTCCAAAAGCATTTAAACTGATAGTACCCTAGCCTGTATTTGATTTGTATTCCTCCTTGCCTCTTTGCCTGGTATTTAAACAAACATACTTTGTAATTAAATATTCCTCCAATCCATATCGACCACCCTCTTTTCCAAATCCACTTTCTTTTATTCCTCCAAAAGGAGCTTCCGGATGGGATATTAAACCTTCATTTATACCAATCATGCCATATTGTAATTGTTCCATTGTTTTCCAACAACGATTGATGTTTTGTGTAAAAAAGTAAGCTGCTAATCCATATGGCGTGTTGTTGGCTAAATTAATTACGGCTTCGTCTTTATCAAAAATATAGATAGCCAGTATTGGCCCAAATATTTCTTCCTTACTCAATTCCATTGAGGGTGTACAATTGGTAATAACGATGGGTTCACAAAACAATCCATCATCATCTAAAAGTTCTTTTCCAGTTATCATCTCTGCACCTTTTTGTAGTGCATCGAGTAGCAGAAAACGAACTTTATCCTTAGCTTCTTTGTTTATCAGCGGACCAATAGTTACCCCCGCATCAAGACCATCACCAACCACTAATCCTTCTACTTCTTTTTGTAAAGCTTCTACAAAAGGAAGATATATATCCTTATGCACATACACCCTGTTTGCACATACACAGGTCTGACCTGCATTACGAAATTTACTAATCATTGTTCCTTTCACAGCAAGCTCAATATCTGCATCATCAAATACAATTAATGGTGCATTACCACCCAGTTCCAACGAAAGCTTTTTTAAAGTAGTAGACGATTGTTGCATCAATAGTTTACCTACTGCGGTAGAGCCTGTGAAAGATATTTTTTTTATGGCAGGGTGGCTAGTCAGTATGTCCCCCACTAAGGCAGCATTTGAGGTGGTTATAACATTTAATACTCCTTTGGGTAAACCCGCCTCTATTGCCAGTTTCATTAATAATAATGCACTTAATGGCGTTTCTTCTGCTGGTTTTAATACTACTGTGCATCCTGCAGCAATGGCAGGTGCTAGTTTTCTGGTAACCATTGCTATAGGGAAATTCCAGGGTGTAATAGCTGCAACTACACCTATAGGTTGCTTGATAGTGAACAATCTTTTATGGAAGTCTGGAGTTGGTATCGTTTCGCCATAACTTCTTTTAGCTTCTTCGGCAAACCATTCTATAAAACTAGCACCATACACTACCTCCCCAATTGCTTCTTGTAAAGGCTTTCCCTGTTCTTTACTTAAAGTGGTAGCTATTTCTTCCTTATGTTGAATAATTAATTGGAACCATTTATTTAGTATTTCCGATCGTTCTTTTGCTGTTGTATTACTCCAGCTTGCCAGCGCTTTAGTAGCTGCGTCTATAGCTTGTACTGTTTCTAGTATTCCACAATCAGCTACCGTTGCAATTGCTTTTTCTGTGGCAGGATTAATAACTTCAAATTTTTTCTCCAAAAAAATCCATTCATTATCAATACAAGCACCATAGTGATACGCTGTAGCAGAATTTAATGCAGACATTCTATTGTAGATTTACAAGAACAAATATAAGAAAGATCTTACCAGGCCGATTATCCCAGATTATACATTATACCAATTAACATAATAATAAGCCGATTTATATAACCTAAATACTTTATTTGAAAGGTCACTTTATTTAAGATTTTGTCTCATAGCCGACAGGCTCTGTTCATACACCACCACTGCACCC
>Ga0214192_1000065_pt1 | contig 60813 bp, 51 predicted proteins | sample TroBogEpilimnion_44_FD_153030 | JGI IMG/M metagenome (GOLD analysis project Ga0214192, IMG submission 153030) | Freshwater microbial communities from Trout Bog Lake, WI - 29JUL2008 epilimnion | ecosystem: Environmental > Aquatic > Freshwater > Lake > Epilimnion/Euphotic zone | place: Trout Bog... | reverse complement strand
GGCGGGCGCGGTTAGGGCGGGCGCGGTCGCGGCGGGCGCAGGCTGGGCGGGCACGGGCGCGGTCGGAGCCGGCGCGGTGAGGGCGGACGCGGTCGAGACAGAGAGGTCCGCCTGGCCGAGGCAGCGCGCGGGGGCGATCAGACAGAAGAACGCGAGGCCAAAGTATTGCAGCCGGGCCGGGAGAAGACCCGACCGACCGCGAAAGCCGTTGCGCGGTTCGTAGCGGCAGCTGACCAATTGGTTCATTCGGCGCCGAATTTGAATCCTGACGAAGACGATAGCAGAGATTTGCCCGCACGAAAGAGACACGTGGAGTGTGCCTGGTGGCGATGGTGCTCGCGGCGAGGGCCGGAAGCCTGTTGAAAGCGGGTCAGGCGGCCATATTTTCGGGCGTCGCGAAGGGTGCCGCGGGCGGCGGGGCGTGGTGGCGGGGAGGGGCTGAATAAACAGAGCCAACGGCGGGGGACGGGCCGGGGGAGCGGCGGGGAGAGGGAGCCGGGTTTTGAGCTGCGCGGCGGGTTTTGTCCTGGGCGGCGCGGCGGGCGTCGTCCTGGGCGGCGCGGCGGGCGATTTCCTGGGTGGCGAGGCGCTGGAACTGCAGGCTGCGGAGCATCTCGATGTCCTTATGCACGGAGCGCTGGATGCGGGACATGTAGAGGCTCATCAGGTTGAAGGACTTGTCTTTGGCGGCGAAGGCGGCGGCGAAGTGGAGAATGTCGTCGGTTTCGGCGTCGGACGAGGCGTCGCCGGGGTCGTGGCCGGTTTCGACGAGGTCGAACATGGCGCGTTCGATGGCGGCGGCGCGCTGGAGGCGCCAGGAGTCGGAGACGATGCGATCGGCGATGACGCATTCGAGGGCGGTGGCGGGGGCGAGGTCGGGCATGAGAGTGTCGGAGAAGCGCACGTAGGCGGCGTGCTCCTCCGGGGTGCGGATGACGACCTGGCCGGTGAGGCCGTGACGGTAAGAGTTGCGGCTGGCGATGCGTTTGCCGGATTCGGTGACGGGTCCGGTGGAGAGCCGGGCGTTGGCGCGGTTGGCTGCGATTTGCTGTGGCGATGCCATGGAAAAGATCCTTTGCTGAATTGAGATGGGGCAAGATGCCCGGTCCAGAATTAGCACGGGGCGGCGGGAAAGCCGGGAGGGACGGGAGGGCGAGGAGGGAGCGGGCGGGCGGGAAGTGGCGGGGGATCAGCGGGATGGCGGGAGCGGAGAAATATTTGCGGGGGTTGTGACCGGGTTCGCGGGTGCCGGGCCGGGTATCGGGACCAACCACGCTGCGTTGGGGGGCCCGGGCCGTGATACAGTGGCCGAAAATCGATTGCCCCCGCGGAGATGAGAGCGCGGAGATGAGAGCGCGGAGATGAGAGCGCGGAGATGAGAGTTCGCGGGCGCGCTCCATACTGAGAGACAGTGCAGAACTGAGAGACAGTGCAGAATCCAAACGGCCTCGGCGGGAACAGGAACGGTAAATCCGGAAGGCCGGCGCTCCGGCGGAGGCCGCGCGGGGGCCGAAACGGCGAAGCGGGCGCGGGCGCGCGCAGGGCGGGAAGCGCGACGGTTCGGGCCGCCGAAGGGATGGCGTGACGGGGATGGCGCGCAGAGAGGAATCCGGCGCCGGCGCGAGCGGGATGCGGTATATGGACCGGGATTTCGATGGTTCGGCGCGGCCGCCGTTTTACCTCGACGAACATTTCCATCAGCGGTATCTGGAAACCGGCGAACTGGTCACGTCGGAGACCGTGGCGACGGTGCCGGGACGCGTGGAAGACGCGCTGGCGCTGGTAAACGGGCCGTGGACCTGGTGGGACTTCGGGCGGGTTACGCAGTACCGGGAACTGGAACGCGGCGGAAGCGAGCAGGTGCTGGCGCCGGTGTGGTGGTTCATCACGCGGGTGCGGCTGCACATTTATCCGGCGCAGGAGCTGCACGATGCAGAGGGGGTGCGGATCCCGATTCGGCTGAGCCGGCACTTCAACGGGGCGGCGACGTTCGACATCTGGAAGAGCGGGCCGGGGCAGATCCGGCTGCGCGGCCGGTTCCACGGCGTGGAGGCGCACGTGCCGTTCACGCCGCCGCAGGTGGCCTGCCGGATGCATCTGCGGGCGGAGGCGGGCCGGATGCCGTTTCCGTTCCGGACGAACGGCGGGTGGCGCGGGCTGGTGCGGGAGCTTCGGGAACGGGCGGGCGCGGGTTAGCAGGCGCGAGTTCAGCGGGCGCGATCAGCGGGCGCGGGTTAGCGGGCGCGGGTTAGCGGGCGTAGATGCGGAGTTCTTTGCCGTCGGCGAGAAGGACGCGTTCGAGGCGGACGATCTTCTGGCCGTCGGCATACTGATAACCGATGCCGGTGATGACGTCGCCGGGCTTGACGGTGGTTTTGCTCCAGCCGTTGGCTTCCATGCGAATGATGGCGGGACCGCCGACGTGCCATTTTTCGGTGGAACCATCGGCGCTCTGCACATTCAGGATGAACATGGGGTGGGGGTTGGCCCACTGGACTTCGGTGACGGTGCCTTTCACGGTGACGAGGCGGTCGTAGCTGACGGGCCAGGAGTGGTGCGCGGAGAGGGGCGCGGCGGCGAAGGCCAGCAGGAGGGCGAGACAGGCGGGGAGAAAGAGCTTCTTCATCGGGAGTTCCTCCGGGGAACTATTCCAGAGCATATCGCAGATTCCGGGGCCGGGATGCGGCGGATGGCTCGTATGGGGGATTGCCCGGCCGGCCGTTGCTCTAGACTTGGGGTGGACGAAGCGGGGTGGACGAAGCGGGGTGGACGAAGCGAGGTGAAGCGATGCGGAAGCTGGTTTTGGCGTTTTGTTGCGCGGCCGGGTTGTTGCCGGCGGCGGTGACGGTGCGGATCGATTACCCGAAGCAGGGGCAGGAGATGGGGATGATTGCGGAGGCGTCGGGCACGGCTTCGACGACGACGGGAACGATTGTCTCGGTGGAGGGGCGGCTGGACGGGGGCGCGTGGGTGGCGGCGAGCACGGCGTGGATTTATGCGATCTATGCGAAGGACATGAGCGAGGGGGAGCACACGTTCGAGGTACGGGCGACGGACTCGATGAAGAATCAGGGCGCGGCCGGGCCGGTGAGGTTCCGCGTTTTTCATACCAGGGCGGAGTGCAGCCACACGCTGGTGAAAGAGGGCGTGTACTGCGAAAAGGGAACGACGGAGACGAAGAGTGACGCGGACACGATCGGCAACACGTTCGGCGACGGGTATCGGGCGGGAGACGTGATTGTGGCGATGGTCGGATCGATGAACCGGCACGTGCCGTTCCGGGGGCCGGAGATTGGCAATACGGCGGGATACAAGTGGAACTTCTGGGGCACGCAGTCGACGCTGGAGACCGATGACGATCTGGTGCAGAACGCGTTGTGGTGGGCGGTGGTTCCGGCGACGAGGAGCGAGGCGGACACGATCACGATTACGCATAAAGACGGGGGGCAGCACATGGGGACGCATCCGAACCACTTCGGGTCGTCGAGATTCATGGTGATGGGAACGGTGGTGTACAGCGGGCTGGGGGCGATGTCGGGACCGGGGAGAAAGGCGTATGGGTGGACGGGATACAGGAATCCGCCGGGGCCGAACGAATCGGGGCCGTATCCGGTGGCGGTGGGGGATGTGGCGATTGGATTCTGCTGGGGGGCGCCGACGCGGGCGGTGCCGGGGACGAACTGGAAGACGCGGCTGATGGAGATTGCGCGTCCGTTCATGATGGTGAACGACTGGGTGGCGGACGGGACGACGGCGAATGCGCGGTGCGAGTCGAATCCGGAGGGCTTCACGACGCTGGCGGTGGCGTTTCATGCGGCCGGGCGGACGGCGGCGGGGCGTTAGCGGCGGGGGGGGCGACGGGAAGAGGGGCGGGTAGTGTTGTCAGGTCGGCGCCGGCGCCCCGGAACCGTGAGCCAGTCGGGGGACGCCGGCGGAAGGGGTACCGGGGGCATCCACTTCGGAAGGAGCCCCGGTACGAGCCGGAGGAAGAAGTTACTTACAGAGGCTGACCGTCCCGGTGTAGGGGGAGACGGCGGTGCCGGAGGTCTGGGTGCCGCCGGTCAGATAGAGCTTGTTGCAGACGAGGGTCTGGCTGGGGGCGCTGGCGGAGGCGCCGCCGCAATGGCTGACGGTAGCGCCGGGGACATAGATGACGCCGGTAATTTTTTGCGTGGAACCCGCGGTGAGGGTGCATCGATTGGTGTTGCCGCTGTCCTGATAAAGCGTGACGCCCTTGCAGGTGCCGCTGGTGGGAGGAGTCAGGGTGACGTTGCCGTGGGTGATGTTGCATTGACCCTGGCCATTCTGATTGCAGACGTGAAGGGTGACGCCCGATCCGGTGACGGTGCCGGTGGTGTTGATGTTGATGTTGCCGTGACAGTGGTAGGTGCCGGGGTTGAGCGTGACGGAGGCGCTGCCGGTGATGTTGATATCGCCGCAGTAGGTGCCGGGGTTGAGAACGTTCTGGCTCGCGTTGCCGGAGGAGAAATTGGTGCTGCTCTGGTTAAACCACCACCACCAGCCGCAGCCGCTGTCGCCCGACGGGGTGGGCATGTTGCAGTACGGGTCGGTCTTGGCCGAGCCGCCGCACTGGGGCTGGGGGGAGATGGTGGAATGGCCGTTCTGCTGGCAGCCGCCGACGATGTGGGTGCAGTGGCCGCCGGTGTGGGAAATGTTGTCGCCGCCCTGGAGCTGGACGGCGGCGGGGTCGCTGGAGTTCACGTAGACGTCGGTGTTGGTGCCGAAGTTGGCGGTGCCGTCCGTCGTGACGGTGCCGGGACCGGAGCCGAGAACGTAAACGGAGCCGGCGGCGGCGGCGGAGGTGGTGGCGGAGATGGCTTCGGAGTTGACGGCCATGGTGGAGTGGCCGAGGACGGCGGAGAAGAGCTGGGGGAGGCTTTCGGAGATATCGACCTGAACCCAGTAGTCGGTGGTGACGCCGTTGGAGGTGCTGCCGGCGCCGGAGCTGACTTTGACGACCTGATTATGAGAGCCGTCGGTGAAGCCGTTAGCGGTGGCGTACTGGCAGGCGGTGGTGAGCGAGGTGGTGCCGGTGAGCGAAGAGCAGTTGGTGGGGGTGGACTGGCAGATGACGCCGTTCTGGCCGCAGACGGCTCCGTTGACTTTGGCGTAGGAGGAACCGGCGAGGGCGGCGGCTTCGGTGGCGGACTGGGCGAGCTGCTTGCGGTAGTAGGCCCAGCCGATATCGGTGACGAAGCCGAGGACGCCGCAGAGCAGCGTGAGGGAGAGCGTCATCATGAGGGCGGCGTAGCCGCGGCGGCGGTTGCGGAGAGCGCGGGGGGTGGCGGGAAAGGGATTCATCAGAACACGATCCTTTGCGTGGAGGTTGCGCCGAGGGTGAGGACACCGGTGGAAGTCGAGACTTTGGATGGCCAGAACATGGTGATGGGGTTGTTCATGGTGTAGGTGGCGGAGACGGTGATGTCGTTGCCGACGTTGTAATCGCCGTTGGTGGCGGGCGGGAACTGGGTGCTGCTGCTGGTGCAGGTGTTGACGGGCCGGCAGGCGGTGGAGGAGTTGGCGCTGGCGATGGTGACGTTGAGTTTGGAGGGGTCGAGGCCGACGCCTGTCTGTTCGATATAGCTGGCGATGTTGCCGATGGTGATGGCGCAGGAGTTGCCGTTGGAGCAGTTGTAGCCGTGAGCGGTGACGTATTGGGCGACGATCTGGACGGCTTCGGCCATGGTGTGGTACTGCCACATCATGAGGGAGGCTTCGAAGACCGAGATGGTCAGGAAGAGAACGGGCACGCCCATGAGGATGAACTCAAGCAGCAGGCTGCCGCGGCGCGAGGCGCACAGGGAAGAACGGCGCGAGGCGTTCCGCGGGAACGAAGTTTCGGCGGTGGCGGGGCTGGACGGTTTCAATTCTGCAACCTCATTTCAACGCTGCGGGTGGCGGAAAACTGCGCGGGCAGGATTCCGGGGATACCCGCGAGGACGGGAAGACTGTAAGTGACGGTGACAGTGGAAGCGGAGGCGCCATCGGGGCCGGTGACGGCGGCGGCGGTGACCACGACGGGGCTGGCGGCGCAGGTTGTCAGCGTGGAGGGCACGTTGGGAAGATTGCGGACCTGGCTGAGAACGTAGCGGCAGGCGGTGGTGGAATCGGCCGCGGTGGTGGAACTGGAAGAAGTGTAGAGGCTGGCGACACGGGCGGCGCTCTGGATGGAGATCAGAGAGTAGCAATACATGCCCATGTCGACGGCGCCGAGGAAGAGGAAGATGTACCAGGGCGCGAGGAAGGCGAACTCGACAATGCTGTTGCCCGAGCGGCGCTTGTTCCGGTGGCTCCGTACGACTGTCATAACTATAAATTCGGGCATTCAGGGAAATCCTGCAATGGCGCCGGTACCACTTCCGAGCTTAGGGGGAAGACCCCGATAACCGCTAGTTAGCAGTTCGTTAGAAGGCTTGTAGCTGTGACATTGGAGTTATTGAAAGAGGAGGGGGGCGGGGCTGCGGAGCTGGGCTGCGGGAGTGGCGATGGACATTTGTCGCTGAAAGGGCTAAACTGTGCGATATGTTGGAAATTCGTCTCTGCCTTAGTGGTTCACTTCACGCATGATTCCAGGCCGCAACTTCCCGCCTCGCCGACCCAGCCGCCGCGAAAACGTTAACGAAACGATACGAGTCAGAGAAGTCCGGGCTGTATTTCCGGATGGCACCGCCGAGGTGATGCCGACTTCCGCTGCCCTGCGCCGGGCGCAGGAGCTGGGACTGGACCTCGTTCTGGTGTCGCCGACGGCAGTACCGCCGGTGGCCAAAGCCGTGGACTACGGCCACTATCAGTACGAGATGAAGAAGAAGTCGCATGAGGCGAAGAAGAAGCAGCATGTGGTGCTGGTGAAGGAGCTGAAGTTCCGGCCCAACACCGACGATCACGACTACGACTTCAAGAAGAACCATGCGATCCGGTTTCTGCAGGAAGGCAACCGGGTCAAAGCAGTGGTGCAGTTCCGCGGACGCGAGATTGCGCACACGGACCTGGGACGGAAGCTGCTGATGCGGTTTGCGGCGGATCTGGCGCAGTACGGAGCAGCGGACGGGATGGCGCGGATGGAAGGCCGGAATGCGCATATTCTGATCAGTCCGGTGAAGGCCGTACCGCCGCCAAAGGCGCCGAAGCCGCAGGGGACCGCGCAGCCGAAGCCGCAGCAGACGCAGGCATCGGGCGAGGCGAGCCCGGTGGCGGCAGAGCCGGCGCAGCCGACACCGGCCGAGAGCTAAGTCCGCGCCGGGCGCATAGCACCGGTAATACAGAAGCGGCAGTTCAGAACAGGAAGACCGGGAATTCAGGACGGCCGCGCCGGGGGCAGCCGCTCGAAGGGTGAGCCGTGCGAAGCCGTCCTGCAGGAGCGGCACGTCATGGAGTAGGCTGGGAGACTATGCGGGAAAAACTTCTTGCGCTGCAAAAGCGGATCCTGGACGGGGCGCGGGCCGCGGGGCGGGCGCTTTGGGTGCCATCGCTGCTTTTTCTGCTGAATCTGGGGATTGTGTGGCAGCTGTTTACGAGCCAGTTCATCGACCAGATGGGGTCGATCGAAGGCGTCTTTATGACGCTTTCGCAGTACATTAAGGCGAACGGCGCCGGCTACAACTGGTTTCCGCTGTGGTGGTCGGGGATGCCGCTGCAGCGCACGTATCAACTGGGGCTGCCGGGGACGGTGGCGCTGATTTCCACGCTCAGCGGGGTTGCGGTGCCGCAGCTTTATCACGCGACGGTGGCAGTGGCGTATGCGCTGGGCGCGGCGGCGTTCTATTTCCTGGTGATCGCGCTGACGGGGAGCCGGAAGACGGCGATCCTGGCGGGGCTGGCGTTCACGCTGTTCTCTCCCTCCACTTACCTTTCGTGGGCCGTTCACACGGACTCGGGCAGCTGGCTCGCGCTGCGGCGTTTTCAGGTGCTGGCGCAGTACGGCGAGGGGCCGCAAATAACGGGGCTGATGCTGGCGATGCTGGCGACGGGGCTGCTGCACCTGGCGATCCGGAAGCGGACGGCGGTATCGGGCATGATGGCGATGCTGGCGATGGCGACGGTGCCGACGGTGAACTGGGCTTCGACGGTGCTGCTGGGGATGGCGTGCGGAACGTATGTTCTGGCGATGGGCTGGAAACAGTTGCGGAAGAGCGTGTGGCGGCTGCTGGCGATCGCGATCGGGGCGGCGGCGGTGGCTTCTCCGTTCGCCATGCCGTCCACGGTACGGATTGCGTTCGAGGCGGCCAATGAGCTTGCGGGGCAGCAGGGGACGGCGGGAGCGATGAAGGTTCCCGGCCTGGTGCTGCTGGCGGCGGGGCTGATTGGAGCGCGGGTGTGGACGGGGCGGCGGAACTGGAGCTTCGAGAGGCGTTTCGTGTCGCTCTTCCTGGTTGCGACGGCGTGGATTGTGTTGCCCGCGCAGTGGGCGGGCGTGCGGCTGCTGCCGCAGGCGGAGCAGTATCACGTTGCGCTGGAGATTGCGGTGTGGCTGACGGCGGCGCTTTTCGTGCCCGGGCTGGAGATCTGGAAGAAGCGGCCGGAGCTGGCGCGCCAGGCGATGATTGCGGTGGCGGTGGTGTGCTGCGCGCAGACGGTGCATGCGCGGCTGTATGCGGACGGACTGACGCGGCCGGCGAAGATGAACCGGACGCTGGAGTACCAGTCGGCGAGGTTCGAGGAGCTGACGCTGGCGCGGGCGCGGGTGATGGCGTCGGGGTCGCAGTCGAACTGGATGAATTTGTTTACGGGGACGCCGCAGATGACGGGGTGCTGCGACCAGTCGCAGGCGAACGCGGCGTATTTCAGCGCGCGATCGGTGCTGACGAAAGGCTACCGGACGGAGGCGGAATCGGCCGATTACGGGCTGCTTTGGCTGAAGGCGTTCGCGGTGAAGGCGGTGGCGATGGGCGGGCCGAAATCGCGCGGCTATTCGAGGGACTTTGCGTTTCCGTACGAATTCAAAGGGAAGCTGACGGGGATCTTTGAATCGGGAGACGATGCGATGTATCTGGTGCCGCAGAGGGCGCCGAGCATTGCGCGGGTGGTGAGGACGAGCGATCTGGTGAAGCACGCGCCGGAGAGCGGGGTCGACGTGAAGGAGTTGCGGCCGTTTGTGGCGGCGCTCGACAACGACGCTCTGCCGATGGCGAATTTTCACTGGACGGGCATCAATTCGGCGACGGCGTTTGCGGTGATGGAGCCGAAGCAGGCGATGTCGGTGGCCGAGTCGTGGGATCCGGGGTGGAGCGCGACGGTGGACGGGCGGCCGGTCAGGATGTATGCGGACGGGCTGGGGCTGATGGTGCTGGAGCCGAAGTGCGACGGGGCGTGCGAGATCCATCTGAGCTGGGCGCCGGACCGGGAGCCGCGGGTGACGCTGGTGGTTTCGATTACGGCGCTGGCGATCGGGCTGGGGCTGGTTCTGTGGGAGTGGAACAAGCAGAACTTCGGGCTGAAGCCGGGCTGGTAACACGGCGGGGGGGGAGGGCGTTCATTGCGCCGCGCCGAGGGGTCCGCTAAAATGAAAGATTGGTTTGGCTGCGGGTGGCGGTTTGCCGACGCACGTTTCGTCAGCCGAAACAGGAACCCATCCTGAAAGTTCATCTCCGGAGAATTCATGGCCGAAGTACAAAAACACTTATTCACGTCTGAATCCGTAACCGAAGGGCATCCCGATAAGGTTGCCGATCACATTTCCGACGCCGTGCTGGACGCGGTGCTGGCGCAGGACCCGACCGGGCGCGTGGCGTGCGAGGTTCTCGTCACGACGGGCATCTGCGTCGTCTCCGGTGAAATCACGACGACGTGCAACATCGACGTGCCGACGATTGCGCGCGATACGATCCGCGAGATCGGCTACACCGATGCGGCGTTTGGTTTCGACGGCAATACGTGCGGCATTCTGAACATGATTCAGACGCAGAGCCCGGACATCGCCATGGGCGTTGACACGGGCGGCGCGGGCGACCAGGGTCTGATGTTCGGCTTTGCGTGCGACGAAACGCCGGAGCTGATGCCGCTGCCGATTCAGCTGGCGCACCGGCTGACGGAACGGCTTTCGAAGTCGCGCAAGAGCGGCGAGCTGACGTATCTGCGGCCGGACGGCAAGAGCCAGGTTTCGGTGGAGTACGAGAACGGCAGGCCGGTGCGGATCGATGCGATCGTGATTTCGACGCAGCATGGTCCGGAAGTGACGACCGAGCAGCTGCGGGCGGACGTGCGGAAGTACATCATCGACCCGGTGGTGCCGCAGAACATGGTGGACAAGGACACCAAGTATCACATCAATCCGACGGGGCGGTTCGTGATCGGCGGACCGAACGGCGATACCGGACTGACGGGCCGCAAGATCATTGTGGACTCGTACGGCGGGATGGGGCGGCATGGCGGCGGCGCGTTTTCGGGCAAGGATCCGACGAAGGTGGACCGCTCGGCGTGCTACATGGCTCGCTACATTGCGAAGAACATTGTGGCGGCGGGCCTCGCGACGAAGGCGGAAGTGCAGCTGGCGTACGCGATCGGCGTGGCGGAACCGGTTTCGGTGATGGTGCATACGTTCGGCACGGGCGTGATTTCGGAAAACCAGCTGACCGAGCTGGTGCGGGCCACGTTCCCGATGACGCCGAAGGGCATCATCGAACACCTGAAGCTGCGGCGGCCGGTGTACCAGAAGACGGCGGCGTTCGGACACTTTGGGCGGACCGGCGACGGTTTCACCTGGGAACTGACGGACAAGGCGGCGGAACTGAAGGCCGGCGCGGAGAAGCTTGCGGCCGCGGGCGTAAAGTAAGACTCGCCGCGGGTGAGTAGGGGAGAAGGCCGGCTTCGTGCCGGCCTTTTTTCGTTGGCGCGGGGTTTGTTGGCGCGATGTTTGTTGGCGCGGGGTTGGTTGGCGCGGGGTTTGTTGGAGCGGTGTTGGTTGGCGGGAGGGGCGCGGGATCGGGCGTGGCTGGGTTGGGCGTGGCTGGGTTGGGCGTGGCTGGATTGGGCGTCGCTGGGTTGGGTGTCGCTGGGTTGGGCGTCGCGGGATTGGGCGTCGCGGGAGCGGGGTTCGGCTGGGCCGGGGCTTTTGCGCGGGAGATGACGGAGGATTGAGCTTATGTGCGCGTGCGGATGTTTTCTGCTGGCGGCGATTGCGGCCGCGCTGTACTACACGGTGATCCACGGGATGTGGATGGCGGCGGCGGGCGTGGTGGTGGCGGCGGCGCTGATTGGCCTGTTCGGGAAGAAGGCGGCCGGGGCGCGGAAGTAGAGCGGCGGAAGGGCGGGCCGGGTCAATAGTACGCCCCGAAAACGCGCGTGAGCGCGACGGCGGCGGAGACGAGTACGAAGGCGGCGCAGATCGCGACGGGGATGGCGGGTCGGACGCGCATGCGTCGACCGGAGAGCGCGAGCAGCAGGGGCGGGGCGAGGGTGATGAAGTAGCGGCCCTGGACGGCGGGCACCAGCGCGGCCGTCGAGCCGAGCATATCGGCGAGGAGGTGTTCCTGCCGCAGTTCGATAGTCCAAAGCAGCACGAACACCGATACGAAGGCGGCGATCGCGGTGAGGGCGCAGAGGGCGCGCTGCGCGAGGGTGAGGCGCACTTGGGCGGCGAAGAGGGCGGTGGCGGCGAGCAGGGCGAACCAGGAGAAGACCAGCCAGTCGGGCACGTCGATGGCGAGCCAGCCGAGGGTGCCGACGAATTCGATGGCGTACATGGAGGATTTCACCTGCCAGGTGCGGAGCAGGATTCTGGCGAAGGCGAGCGGCTGGTGAAGGATGAAGGCGGCGTTCTGAGGCGGGAAGATGTTGTCGCGGGCGCGGGCGGCGGCGAAGGCGGCAAGGTTGGGGCGGTTCAGGAACTGGCAGAGAGCGGCGGCGAGCAGGATGGCTCCGCAGACGAGGGCGATGGCGAGCAGTTTCCTTTGGAGTGAACCGAGGCGGGCGGCGGGAATCAGCAGGAGCAGCAGACAAAACCACAGATTGAATTTGCAGAGCGAGGCGAAGAGCAGAAGGGCTCCGGCGGTGGCGAAGCGGCGCGTGGAAACGGCGGAGAGGCGGGGGTCGAGCGCGAGGTAAAGGACGTAAGCGAAGAAGAGGAAGGCGGTGGCGAAGGCGGGAGAGTCGGCCGAGACGGAGGCTGCCTGATGGAGCGTCATCGGCATGAGGGCGAGACAGAAGAGGGTGAGGCGGCCGGCGGGAATGATGCGGAGAGCGACGTAAACAAGCGCGAGATAGAAAGCCAGGTTGAGGAGACGGGCGGCGAAGAAGAGAACAATGGGGGGCTGGGCGAAGAGCCGGGCGATGGCGACGCCGGCGCCGGAGAGCAGGTACGGGGCGCAGTTGTAGATGTTGGCGGAGACGTTGGCGATCTGCACTTCCCCGCCCTGGCGCGGCGGGTGGAGAAGCGCGAGGTAATCGCGGAAGTGAACGGAGCGGACGGCTTCGACGTTCGGCGGGAATGCATCCTGCAACTGACTGAGCGCGGCGGGGACGGTGAGGTGCAGCGGCGCGAGGCAGGAACCGCCGGAGAGGGCGTAGGCGCGGTAGAGGTGGGCCATCTCATCGGGCACCTGCAAAGGGGCGACGAGGAAGGCGAACAGCAGTCCCAGCGGGCAGCCCAGCAGGAGGAAGAGGCGGGGCAGCGAGCCGGTGGCGTCCCAGGCGAGAAAGCGCGCGGCAAGAGCGTGGCGGCCGGCCGAAGGGCCGCAGGGCGAGGACCGCGAATCGCTATGGTTGTTTTGCATTGGCCAATGGCTGCGGCCATCTGCATCGGGGCGTCGGGGCGCGGGGAGTGCCGCTTCGTCGGGGAAGCGGTGCCGTTGCGGAAGTCAGGCTGAGTTTAGCACGCGACCGGGAGGGCGGTTCGCGGCAGGAATTATTCGCTGGCCGCGGCGGAGCGACTGGCGAAGAAGTTGGGCGCGGGCCGCGGGACGAAAGCAGGGGAATGCGACGCGGCAGGGGCACGACGGGCAAGGGCGGCGGCAACGGTGGGCGGCGCTTCGGCCTGGCTGACGGGGGTGCCGCTGCCGATGGAGAGCAGGGCCTGGGCGGTGGAGGAATCGGGGCCGTAGACGGTGAGCGAGTAGTCGCCGGCGGTGAGACCCGCGGGGATCTGGAAATTGATCTGGTAGAGGCCGGCGAGCGTGGGGGCGAGGCCGGCGAAGAAGTACTGACCGGTGGCCTGGGTGCTTCCCTGCGAGTTGGTCAGATAAACGGACGGCGTGTTGACGGCAAGGCTGAGGGGGCTGACGGGGCCGGGCGCGCCATCGGGCGAGGTCGGGTAAACCGGACCGAGGCCGGTGAGGTAGAGCTGCACGTATTCGCCGGGCTGGGCGGGGTTGGTGGGGGTGACGACTTTGCCGGTGGAGTTGTGGACGGCGGCGGCGTAGCCGAGTCCGTTGGCGGTGAGGGTGAAGACGCCGGGGTCGGTGGTGCGGACGAACTGGGTGACGGCGTTGGAGAGCGCGCCGTTATTGATGACCTGAATTTTTTCCACGCTGAAGGGGTTGGCGGAGGGGGCGATGACGGAGATCTGGGTGGGGCTCACGTAGTAGATGGGAGCGGGGACGCTGTTCATCAGAACCTGGACGTTGCCGAGCGTGGTGGGGAAGGGCGCGCTGGTGGCGACGACGGTGGAGGAGGCGAGTCCGGAACCATAGATGGTGATGAGTTCACCGTTGGCGATGCCGGCAGTGAAGGGCGCGGCGCTGGCGGAGTTGGTGACTCCGTTGGGATAGATATAGGGGCCGTTGATGGCGGTGGTGACAAAAGACGGAGCTTTGAGCGCCACGCTCAGGTTGAGATAGGGGAAAACGCCGGAGCCGATGCGGATGGAGCCGGTGGAGTTGAGCCAGTATTTGGTGCCGATGGAGTCGGTGTAGCTGCCCGAGGAGATGGCGGCGGGGTAGGAGGCGGTGTAGGTGCTGGTGCTGCTGGGTGTGGTGTTGAGGGTATCGAGAAGCCGGTCGGCCTCCACGGCGGTGCCGGCGCTGGCGCTGAAGGATCCGTAATAGGTATCCAGATAGCCGTAGCCGGAAGCGAGGCTGGCGGCGTCGAAATCGAGGCCGGCGGCGTAGTAAAGGCCGGACAACTGGGGCGAGACGCCGCTGGCCGGGTTGCGGATGCCGACGAGCATATCGAAGCCGTTGGGGGAGCCGCCGAAGAAGAAATTGCCATCGGGCGAGAAGTACAGATATTCCTGGCCGGAAAAGAAGAGCGAGTTACTGGAAACGGGGAAGGTTACGATGGCCGCGCCATTGTTGAAGTTGTATTTGACGTTGTTATAAGCCTGGTTCTGCACGGCGGTGGCGCCGGCGAAGTATCCGGTGACGCCGAGGCTGCCGAGCGAGCCGGCGCCGTTGGGATTGAGCGCGAAGCTGAAGCTGGTGTTGTAAGCCGAGCCGCCGGAGAGGCCGGAGGTGCCGGGAAGAAAGCCGACGCCGGTGTAGCTGCCATTGAACGAGGAGTTGCCGGGAAGGGGCGAGGCGACGGGCGCGCCGATGAGCATCTCGTTAAAGCCGCTGGAGTTGGGGCCGGCGGGCTCGGTGGCGCTGCCGATGAGGACGCCCTGCGAAAACAGAATGTAGGTGGTGTCGCTGCTGACGGCGGGCGAGGTCATGTAGCCGAAGCCGCTGGCCGAAAGAACATATTTGCCGCTGGCGGAGAGGCCGCCGGTCTGGCAGGAGGTGGTGCAGTCGATGGCCTGGCCGCCGGGGATGGCGTAATTGCCGTTGCCGTCGAAGGTGATGTTGCCGTAAAAGGCGAACGATTCGCTGAGATCGCCGGCGCTGTCGCCGACAACCTGAACAACCTCGCGGAAATAATAAGTTCCGTTGAGCAGATTGTTGCCGGAATTGTCGAACGGGATCTGGGCGGCCAGAGGCAGGGCCGCGGCGAGCAACAAAGCAGCGCGCGCGAGTTTGTTCATCATCACAAGTTTATATGCGCTGGAAGGCAGTCCGGTTACGGTCCGGCCGCGATTACGGGCGCGAACCGATGGCGAGGATGGTTTCAAACGCCGGGGTCTGTTTTTCGCGGTCCACAATCCAGCTCTCCACTCCGGTAAAACCGGCGGCGGCGAGGAAGTTGCGGAGTTCGACTTCGGAGAAGCCGAGCCAGGTGTCGGCGTAGAGTTCGCGGGCCTGCTCGAAGGAGTGGCGTTTGAGATCGAGGATGACGATGCGGCCGCCGGGCTTGAGGAGGCGGAAGGCGGCGGCGACGGCGCGGTCGGGGTGGAGGGCGTGGTGGAGGCTTTGGCTGAAGAAGGCGATGTCGAGAGAGGCGGGGTCGATGGGCGGGGCTTCGAGATCGCCGAGGCGGTATTCGAGGTTGGTGAGACCGTTTTCGCGGGCGAGGCGGGAGCCGAAATCGACCATATTTTGTGAGTTGTCGACGGCGATGACGTGTTTGGCGCGCTGGGCGAGGAGCTGGGAGAAGGTCCCTTCGCCGGCGCCGAGGTCGCCGATGACGAGGGGCGGCATGAGCTGGAGCAGGGTTTCGGCGAGGCCTTTCCAGGAGCGGCCGGGGACGTACTGGCGGCCGAACTTGCCGGCGAGGGCGTCGAAGTAGGTGCGGACGCGGTCGCGGCGCTTGTCGAGAGTCAGCTGGAGGGCCTGGGAGTCGGCTTCGGCCTCGGGGATTTCGCGGGCGGCGGCATGGAGGATATCAATAATCTGCCGATCCTTTAATCGATAGAGGCTATTCTTGCCTTGTTTGCGGTCTTCGACGAGGCCGGCCTGGCGGAGTTGGGCGAGGTGGGTGGAGATGCGGCTTTGGCCGGTGGCGAGGATCTCCTGGAGTTCGGCGACCGACAGCTCTTCGCGTTCGAGCAGGAGCAGGAGGCGGAGGCGGCTGGGATCGGCGAGGAGGCGGAGGGATTGCAGGATTGCCATGTAGGGATCGGCCTGCTAATATATCAACATATCTTGATTCATTGATACAAGGAGAAAACGTTTTGAGCACAGCCACGTTGCCGTCGGTGGGAACCGACTATAAAGTCGCAGACATGAAGCTGGCCGAGTGGGGCCGCAAAGAGATCACGATTGCCGAGCAGGAGATGCCGGGTCTGATGTCGATCCGGCGGAAGCATGCGGCTACCAGGCCGCTGCAGGGCGTGCGTGTGACCGGATCGCTGCACATGACGATTCAGACGGCGGTGCTGATCGAGACGCTGGTGGATCTGGGCGCGAGCGTGCGCTGGGCGAGCTGCAACATTTTCTCAACGCAGGATCATGCGGCGGCGGCAATTGCGGCGGCGGGCGTGCCGGTGTTTGCCTGGAAGGGCGAGACGCTGGAAGAGTACTGGTGGTGCACGCTGCAGGCGCTGACGCATCCGGGCGGCAAGGGGCCGGAGCTGATTGTGGACGACGGGGGCGACGCGACGCTGTTCATCCACAAGGGCTATGAGCTGGAGAACGGTTCGGACTGGATCGATTCGGCATCGGACAGTCTGGAAGAGCAGGTGATCAAGAATCTGCTGAAGAAGGTTCACGCGGAAAACAAGGGCTGGTTCCATGAAGTGGTGAAGGACTGGCGCGGGGTTTCCGAAGAGACGACGACGGGCGTACACCGGCTGTACAAAATGTTCGAAGCGGGCCAGCTGCTGGTGCCGGCGATCAACGTGAACGATTCGGTGACGAAGTCGAAGTTCGACAATCTGTATGGCTGCCGCGAGTCGCTGGCGGACGGCATCAAGCGCGCGACGGACGTGATGGTGGCGGGCAAGGTGTGCGTGGTGTGCGGCTATGGCGACGTGGGCAAGGGTTCGGCGCATTCGCTGCGCGGGCTCGGGGCGCGCGTGATCGTGACGGAGATCGACCCGATCAATGCGCTGCAGGCGGCGATGGAAGGCTTCGAAGTCACAACGGTGGAAGACACGCTGGGACGCGGCGACATCTATGTGACGACGACGGGCAACGTGGATGTGATCACGCTGGACAGCATGCGGAAGATGAAGGACCAGGCGATTGTCTGCAACATCGGACACTTCGACAGCGAGATTCAGATTGAAGCGCTGAACAAGAGCGATGCGAAGAAGATCGAAATCAAGCCGCAGGTGGATCAGTACACGTTCCCGACGGGCAACAGCATTTTCGTGCTGGCCGAAGGACGGCTGGTGAATCTGGGCTGCGCGACGGGGCACCCGAGCTTCGTGATGTCGAACAGCTTTTCCAACCAGACGCTGGCGCAGCTGGACCTGTGGGCGAACAAGGACACCTACAAGCCGGGCGTGTATGTGCTGCCGAAGAAACTGGACGAGGAAGTGGCGCGGCTGCACCTTGAGAAGATCGGCGTGAAGCTGACGACGCTGAGCAAGAAGCAGGCCGATTACATCGGGGTGCCGGTGGAAGGTCCGTACAAGCCGGAGCATTACCGTTACTAAGCGCAACTTAGTAAGTTGCGCGGCGAGGACTGGCGGGAGTTAGTCCGTTGTGAAGTGAGGACTGGCGGGAGTTAGTCCGTTTAGAGGGGAAGCCGGCGAGGGGTCGCCGGCTTTTTTTATTGGCGGGGCGAGCAGCACACTCCGTGCGAAGGCCGCACGGGGGGGGCCGGCGCGCTGACCGGCTCGAACGGGCTGACGATCGGGCGAGATGCGGGAGCGGTTCGCGTTCCTCCCCCGTGTCAGGCCCTGGCCTCACCGCGACCGGGTGGCGTGGGCGATGAGCGTTTTGACCAGCAGATTGGGGAACGTGCGGCTCGGCGTAATGGCGTAAAAGCGCTCCTTCAGCGAAGAAACGCGGAATCGCTCCACCAGCACGCCGGAACGCAGTTCATCCTGCACCACGACTTTCGGCACCAGAGCGACGGCGCGAAGGCGCAGGGCAAGGACGCGGAGCATGGCCATGTCATCGACCTCGGCGGCGATGACCGGCCGGATGCCGGCCTGGTCAAGGATCAGGTCGAAGGAAGCGCGCACTTCGCTTTCGAGGCTGGGGAGAAGCACGGGAGTCCGGCGCAGGTCTTCGGGGAAGCGGAAGCGGGGCTGGCCGGCGACGGGGCGGGCGACGAGACTGATCTCCTGCTCGGCGAGGAGATGGCTGTGATGGCCTGTGTCGGAATCGCGCCGCATGGCCTGATTGGAGAGGACAACGTCCACTTCGTGGTTGCGGAGTTGTGCGATGAGATCGCGGACTGTGCCGGAGCGCAGGACGAGCTGAACGTCGCGACTGCTGCGAAGCGGCTTAAGGAATTCCCACTGAAAGTTGCGGGAGAGGGTGGCGACGGTGCCGACGCGCAGGACCTGACGCGCGCGCGGGGACTGGTGCCGGAGGGTGTCGAGCAGTTCGTCGCCGGTGCGAAAGATGGAGTCGGCGTACTGCAGGGTCAGCTGTCCGGCTTCGGTCAGCTGAAGTTTCCGGTTTTTCCGGACAAACAGGGGATGGCCGAGACTTTCTTCCAGATGGCGAAGCTGGATGCTGAGAGCGGACTGGGCGACATGCAGGCGGGCGGCGGCTTTTGTCAGGCCGCCTTCGTGAGCGATGGCGCGGAAATAACGCAGGTGGTGATAGTTGAGCGCTGTGCCTGCCGGAATCATCGCTTTAATAGAACGTTAGCATATATATCTTCTATTTGAAGAATGCATGCAGCCACCGTTAATCTGACGGCAGGATGCAAAACACAGCGACGAGACAACAACGGAGAGCGGCGGCGGAGATTTTCCCGCTCCTATGCGTGGCGGGCGCGGTGGCCGCAACGCCTTTTCGCGACCGGCTGACCGATGTGCTGCTGCTGCTCAGCACCGTGCTGTTCGCGGTGATCTGCCGGTACTCGCGGCGCTATCTGGACGGGGACCCCGGGCAGGGACGCTTTTACGGCTGGCTGTGCGCCACGGGCAGCTGCGTGTTCGCGCTGATTCTGGCGCAAAACCTGCTGTTGTTTGCGCTCGCGTGGCTGGCCACCAGTCTCAGCCTGCATCAACTGCTGCAGTTTTATCCGGACCGGCCCGGAGCACTGCTGGCGGCGCGGAAGAAGTTTCTGATCAGCAGACTGGGAGACTGCGCGCTGGCGGGTGCGCTGATCCTGACGTATCGCGTGTTCGGCACGTGGGACTTCGCGACGCTGTTCGCGGCGGCCGGGAAGCTCCGCGCCGGGGGAGAGATTCCGGCGGGCGTTAGTCTGGCGGCGTGTCTGCTGGCGTTTGCCGCGATGCTGAAATCGGCGCAGTTCCCCTTCCACAGCTGGCTGCCGGACACGATGGAGACGCCCACGCCGGTGTCGGCGCTGATGCACGCGGGCATTATCAATGCCGGGGGAATTCTGGTGATCCGGTTGAGCCCCATCGTGTCGCTTTCGCCGCTGGCGCTGGCGGCACTGGCGGCGGTTGGCGCGTTCACGGCTCTGTTCGGGTCGGTGGTGGCGCTCACGCAGGCGAGCGTGAAGCGATGTCTGGCCTTTTCGACGGTGGCGCAGATGGGATTCATGATGCTGGAGTGCGGGCTGGGCACGTTTCATCTGGCGCTGCTCCACCTGGTTGCGCACTCGCTGTATAAGGCCTACTCATTCCTGTCGTCCGGCAGCGTGGTTGCAACCGAACCGGCGCGAGCGGAACGGGCGCCCGGCGCGGCGGCTCTGATAGCCGGTTTATTGCCGGCAGCGCTGGTCTGGCTGGCGAACATGGAACGGTTCCATGAGCCGGTGCTCAGCGGGATCTTCTTTCTCGGCCTCGCGCAACTGCTGTGGGGAGCGGGCCGCGGATGGCGGGCGCTCGCCAGCGTGCTGACCGGGGCCTGTATCGCGGTGCTTTACTTCGGGCTGGAAGCCGCGGCCGCCGCGGTGGTGGCGCCGGTTCACGTTCCGCAGAACCAATTGCTCGAGGGCGCGATACTGGCGGCGTTTTTAGTGACCGCGGTGGCGCAGAGTCAGTTGCCGCGCATCCGGCAGAAAGAAGCGGCGGGCACTTTCTACATCCACGCCCGAAACGGATTTTATTTCAATACGCTGGCGAACCGCGTGACGATGGCGCTGTGGCCGGTGCGGCACACCGAGAGGAGTTTCTGATGACAATCGAATCTTTGCCGGATCTGGCGAATGAAATGATCAACACTGCGGTGGATGCGGCCTGCAAACGGATTCCGCCATTGTGGCCGCTGCAGAGCTTTGTTGCGGTGAATCCGTTTCTGGGACTGACGGACCGGACATTCCCGGAGGCCGCGCGATTGATCGATCAAGTGGGGCATGGCCCCATGCTCATGGACGCCGCGTACTACAGAAGCAAGTGCAGGGCAGGAGCGATTGGCGAAGAGCAGATAGCGGCGGCATACACCGACTGCACCGGCCTGGCAGCGCCGCGGCAGGCCTCGGCCTGGCTGGAGGAGCAACTGGTTCGCGATGAGGTGTCGGCCCGCGTGCCGACGGTGGCGGACTGGATCGACCATGCTCGCGGAACGAACTGGGCGGGTTTCGTGACGGACGAAATTTCGAAGTGGTGCTCGTCTTACTTCGATCGCGCGCAGAGCCGGTGGGCGATGCCGCGGCGGGAGGGATCGCTCTACGCGGCGTGGAAGCACGCGGCTTCGATCGACCTGAACCCGGAAGTGTACGGTCTGCGCGGCTTCCGGACGCTGGTGCGCGCGCTGCCGGAGAGCGAGGAGGCGGCGATCGCACAGTTACTGTTTCTGCTGGGCGTGCGCGGCGAAGAGGCGGAGGACTTCCTGCATCGTCAGCTGATGAGCATCTTCGGCTGGAGCGCGTGGTCGGTCTACCAGGAGCGCGAGACACCGGGAGAGAATGTGCCTCGTCAGTTGCTGGCGATTCGGCTGGCGTATGACGCGGCGCTGCTGGCGATCGGCGACGGGTTCGATGCGGGGCGGAAGATCTCCGCGCCCTCTTCCTTCACGGCAGCAAAATATGTGGCGCAGGTGGCAGCCGAAAGCACTTTCCGTTCGGCGCTGGCGGCCCGGCTTGCGGCTGCAACCGCGGGCGAGGCGGGCGCGGCGAGAAAGCGGCTGCAGGCGGTGTTCTGCATCGACGTGCGGTCGGAGGGTTATCGCAGGGCGCTCGAAGCACAGGCCGACGGGATCGAAACCATTGGCTTCGCGGGCTTCTTCGGCATGGCGCTCGAGTTCGGGGATTCGGCGCGCTGCCCGGTGCTGATCTCACCGCAACAGTCGGTCCAAAGCGAGGAGGCGCGGCCGGGGCAGAGCTGGCTGTCGGAGGCGTGGAGCAGGCTGCGCGGTTCGGCGTCCGCCTGCTTTCCCGCAGTGGAGGCCGGCGGGCTCTGGTATGGGCTGGCGATCGCAAAACGCATGCTGGGCGGGCCGGAGAAGGCGGCCGGGAGTCCGGCGCTGAAGTGGGAGATTCCGCTGGAGGCGCGGGTTCAGCTGGTGGCCGATGCGCTGCGCAACATGAGTGTCGAAGCGAGCGCACTGGCGCCCATCGTGCTGATCTGCGGGCACGGGAGCAGTACGGTGAATAATCCTTACGGGTCGAGCCTCGATTGCGGCGCGTGCGGCGGCCACAAGGGAGATGTGAACGCGCGTGTGGCGGCGGCACTGATGAACGATCCCGAGGTGCGGGAAGAACTGACGCGCAGAGGCATCGCGATTCCCGCCGACACGGTCTTTGTCGCCGGGCTGCATGTCACGACGACGAACGAAGTGGTGCTCTACGACGCGGGGCGGCTGTCGGCTCAGCAGCGCGAAGAGTTGCAGGGCTGGCTGCGCGGAGCGTCGGCACACAAGGGGAGCGAGGGCGTGAGGCGCAGCCGGGACTGGTCCGAAGTGCGGCCGGAATGGGGGCTGGCGGGGAATGCCGCGTTTATCGCGGCGCCGCGTTCGCGGACACGCTCGCTCGATCTGGGCGGGCGCGCATTCCTGCATGACTATGACGCCGCGGCGGACGCGGATGGCTCGGTACTGAGCCTGATTCTGAGCGCGCCGGTGGTGGTGGCCAGCTGGATCAATCTGCAGTACTACGGGTCGACCGTGAATAACCAACTGTTCGGCAGCGGCAATAAGGTGCTGCACAACGTGGTGGGGACGTTTGGAATCTGGGAGGGGAATGCCGGCGATCTGAGGACGGGGCTGCCGATGCAATCGCTGCACGATGGCACCAACTGGGTGCATGAACCACTGCGGCTCCAGGTCTTTGTGGAAGCGCCGCGGGTTCGGATCGATGCGGTGCTGGCCGCTCATCCACACGTCCGGCAGCTGGTTGAGAACAACTGGATCGATCTGATCGCGATGGAGGGCGAGGCGTTTCACCAGCGCAGACCCGAGGGGCAATGGCGGAGGATGGCGGCGTGACGAAACATCTGCAGACGCTTGAAGCGGAGGGCATCTTTGTTCTGCGGGAAGTGGCGGCGGAGTTCGAGCGGCCGGTGCTGCTGTTTTCGGGCGGAAAGGATTCGATCGTAATCAGCCAGCTGGCGAGGAAGGCATTCTGGCCGGGGCCGATTCCCTTCCCTCTGCTGCATATCGACACAGGGCACAATTTTCCCGAGACGCTGGAGTACCGTGACCGTTGGGTGGCGAAGATCGGCGCACGGCTGGTGGTGCGCAGCGTGGAGGATTCGATCCGCCAGGGCCGGGTGACGGAACAGAAGGGGCCCGACGCCAGCCGCAACGCGCTCCAGAGTGTGACGCTGCTGGATGCGGTCCGTGAGTTTCGCTTCGACTGCGCGATTGGAGGCGCGCGCCGCGATGAAGAAAAGGCCCGCGCCAAGGAACGGTTCTTTTCGCTGCGCGATGAGTTCGGTCAATGGGACCCGCGAAACCAGCGCCCCGAGTTGTGGTCGCTCTACAACGGGCGCAGAAACCCCGGTGAACATTTCCGCGTGTTCCCCATCAGCAACTGGACGGAGCTGGACGTCTGGCAGTACATACAGCAGGAGGGAGTGGAGCTGCCGGACCTCTACTTCACGCATGAGCGGGAGTGCGTGGAGCGTGACGGGACGTTGCTGGCGAGATCGGACTACATCGGCCTGAAGGCGGGCGAAAGCTACGGGATGCGACGCATTCGATTCCGCACGATCGGCGATATGACTTGTACGGGGGCGGTGGTTTCGGAGGCGTCGAGCATCGAAGAGATCATTGCGGAGCTGGAGACGAGCAGGGTGAGTGAGCGGGGGGGGCGGGCCGACGACAGGGTGTCGGCGGCGGCGATGGAAGACCGGAAGAGAGAAGGATATTTCTGATCCGGCGGTGATGCGACGGAGGGGCGGGCCGCGTGCGGATACAGCGCGCGGCCGCGCTTTCGCTCGCGCTTCGGTTGCTTTTCGGCATCGAATCGGAATATGCTGATCTGCGTCTGTTCATCGCCCGCTGATTGTCACCGGCGGGCGGGCGGCAGACAGTTAAGATCGACAGTTTGTTCCGGCCGAGCCGGGCAAGAGGAGTGAAGTCCAGTGAAGATCCGAGCACCATACGGCGCTATCGCCGCCGTTTTGCTGATTGCAGCGTATGTGGGGGCGCAGTCGCCGCAGTTTCGCGACCCGAAGAACTTTCCGTTTAAAGAAGCCGTCAATCCCAGCGCGGTGATCAACCCGGAGGCGTCGCCGTACACGTACGGGCCTCACGAGCTGGGCGTCACGGATCCGCTCTTTTTCGCGCAGGAGATGCTGGGGCGGCCAACCGATACGGCCATTACGGTCAATGCCGCGGCGATCAAAAATCTGGAAGTTTACTACGAATACGGGACGAAACCGGGCAGCTACACGGGCAAGACCGAGGCGGCGACGCATCCGGCGAACGAGCCGTTTCATGTGCTGATCGACAAGCTCAAGCCGAACACCCGCTACTACTACCGGATGCGGTACCGCGAGCCGGGCGCGGCGAACTTCACGGCCCGCGCCGAGCATTCGTTCTACACGCAGCGCGCGCCGGGCAGCACGTTCACGTATGTGGTGCAGTTCGACCCGCACATGCTGGAGAACAATGACGACAACGCTTACCGGTCGAGCCTGCGGAAGATGCTGGCGGATAAGCCGGACTTCATGCTCGATCTGGGCGACAACTTTTTCCCGGACCGCGAGAAGCCGCCGACGCAGGGCGGAGTGGAAGGCCGCGTGAAGCTGCTGCGGTCGTATTACGACATCATCAATCACTCGGTTCCGCTGTTTCTGACGATTGGCAACCACGAAGGCGAACGGGGCGCCAATGCGAAGGCGGAGAGCCTGGCGGTTCTCGGAACCAATACGCGCAAACGTTACATCCCCAATCCGGAGCCGAACGGCTTTTACACGGGCAGCACGCGGAACGAGCCGCTGGTGGGCATCCGGCAGGCGAATTACGCGTGGCAGTGGGGCGATGCGTTGTTCATCGTTTTCGATCCGTACTGGTATTCGCCGATGGAGCCGGAGATGAAGGGAGACTGGTCCCTGACGCTCGGCCGCGAACAGTACGAGTGGCTGAAGAAGACGCTGGAGACGAGCAATGCGAAGTACAAGTTCGTGTTTTCGCATAACCTGATTGGCGGCCTCAATATGAAAGGCGCGATGCGGGGCGGGATCGAGACGGTGAAGTATCTGGAAATGGGCGGCTATAACCTGGACGGGACGTGGGGCTTCGACAAAGCGCGACCCGGCTGGGAGATGCCGATCCACCAGTTGCTGGTGCGGCATAACGCGACGATCTACTTCCACGGTCACGATCACCTGTACGTGAAGCAGGATCTGGACGGCATTGTGTACCAGGAAGGCCCGATGCCGAGCCGGACAGGCAAGTACGACGCGACCAAGGCCGCCAAAGACTACAACTACAACCACGGCACAGTGGTTGGCGGCAGCGGATACATTCGCGTGCGCGTGTCGCCGGCCGATGTGAAGGTGGACTACGTGCAGACCTATTTGCCGAGCGAGGAAGACGCGACGCATAAGGACGGCATGATCGCCGACAGCTATACGATCAAGGCGCGGAAATCGAATCCGGCCGCGTACTAGCGAACGCGGTTTCAGCAGCAGACAGCACGGACGGAGCCGGACAGCGGCGGGAAGCGAAGGAGTCCATATGTCGAAACAATCTGCGGCGTGGGCGGTGCCGGTTCTTGCAGCGCTCACGCTCTGTCCGTCTCCAATGAGCGCGCAGGGCAACGGCCAGGCCGCTAAAACGTCGAGCGAGGCGCCGTCGGCACCGGCGCCCCGCCACGACATCTCCGGGCTCTGGTACCCCATGGGCGCGGCGACCGGGGCGACGGGAGCGTCCAACATGCCGGAAGACGGCAAGCCGGCGCATCAGTTGCCCTACACTCCGGCGGCTCTCGAAAAGATGAAGACGATGCGCCCGGGGAACGGAACGCGCGAAGCCCCGGCGACGAAGATCAACGATCCCGCGGTGATTTACTGCGATCCGCAGGGTATGCCGCGGCAGGATCTGTACGAACTTCGCGCGACGCAGATTCTGCAGACGCCGGCGAAAGTTCTCGTCATGTACCAGTGGGGACGGGTGTGGCGTTCTATCTGGCAGGACGGCAGGGACATTCCCCAGGATCCCGATCCGAAATGGTTTGGCACGTCGGTGGGGAAGTGGGAGGACGAGTATACGTTCGTCGCGACCACGGTTGGTGTGGACGACCGCACGTGGCTGGATAAGGGCGGCCGGCCGCTGAGCGACGCGATGGTGGTGGAAGAGCGCTTTCATCGGCTGAGCGCGGATCGCATGCAGTTTACGGTGACGGTGAACGATCCGAAGATGTACTCGAAGCCGTGGGTTGCGCTCAACATTCCGATGCGGCTGCTGCCCGACAGCACCGATGTTCCGGAGATGATGTGCTCGGTATCGGAGTTCATGCAGTACAACGAGAAGATGGGCTGGGGCAATCCAACGACCCTTTACGGCGGCAAGTAGCGCGCGGGAACAGAGCCAACCGCGGGCTGCGACGATGTTTTTCGTCGCAATCAGATCATCCACTGCATCATCCAGCGCTGGCGGCTTCCCCCGATCATTTTCTGAACGGGCCGTACCGCGGCACCTTCCTGCCTTGAAACCTGTATAGTTATTGCACCCGTTTCTGCAGCCAGTTTCGGGAACGATATCCGGAAGGTGAGGAAAACGAACATAATGCTCAAACAAATTCGTTTTGTTTTTGCCCTGGCGTCCCTCTTGCCCAGCTACAGCGCTGTCGGGCAGACGACGAACATCAACCTGAATCTGACTCTGACCACGCAGACGAACCCTCAGCGCGCGGTCACAATGTCGAACATTTCGGTAAACCCATTCGGCGTTGTGACGGTCCGGGCCGATCTCACGTACCTGGCGGGTCAGGGTGGCAACGGCAGGCTGGGCAACGATCAGGGGACCATCAGCATTGTAGTCAACCGCCTCGACAGCTTCGATGTGAGCGTGACTGTGCCCGACGGGCCCGGAACCGGGGCCTATCCGAAAACCTTTACCGGCAACATCAGCGGTGGCAGCGGGGCATACAGCGGCGCTGGCGGAACCATGAGCTTCACGCTGAACCAGGACAGCTTCGGGAACAACAGTCTGAGCGGAAGCGGAAGCGTTTCAGTATCGGGGAAGTCTACATCGTTCGCATGGTCACAGCCGCTGATCCTCGTCGCAGGTTCCACCGGGGACAACAATAACTTCCTCGGCAGCGGCACCGTGACGCCCATCGGCAAGGCGACTGTGACGTTTAATCTTGTGGGAACCCCGACAGGAAACGACGGGGTTCTGACTTTGACCTTCAACTCCGCCGACAGCATCAGTTTTTACGGCAGCTTTCCAGGGGGCGGCGCACCGGCGCCGAACTCGCCGATGACCGCACTGGGTGGCACGGGCGCATATGCGGGCGTTACGGGTTCGCTTGCGATCAATTTCGGGCAGGCCTTCAGCGGCAGCGGGTCGATTACACAGCACGCGGCAGGGGCGCCGGCGCCCGCGATCACGCAGGTGAGCACAGCGTACGGGCTTAACGAGACGGCCCAGAACACCTTCATCGTGATCAAGGGCACGAATCTGGTTCCGGGCAGTACCCCGGCAAGCGGGGTGCTCTGGAGCAACGCTCCGGAATTCGCTTCAGGAAAGATGCCGACGGTGCTTCAGGGTATCGGTGTCAAGGTCAACGATCTGCCGGCGTACGTATACTTCTTCTGCAGCGCCGCCACCGATTCCGCCTGTGCCAGCGATCAGCTCAATGTACTGACGCCGCTCGACAGCAAGACCGGCCTGGCGCGCGTGGTTGTTACCAACAACGGCGTTGACAGCGCTCCGTTCGTGGTTCCGATGAACGCGGCCGAACCGTCCTTCCTGATATTCAACACGCAGGGTTACATTGCGGCCGTGCATGCCGATGGCAGCCTCATCGGTCCGTTATCGCTTTACCCGGGATCGTCAACTCCGGCAAAGGCCGGAGAAACGATTCTGGCGTTCGCGGTGGGCTTCGGTCTTCCGACGACGCCGCTGGTGCAGGGTTCATCGACGCAGTTCGGCCCTCTCCCGAGGTCTTCGAGTCCTCCGAGTCCGCAATGCTTCATCGGTGCGATACTGGCGAACATCGCCGGAGCGACTCTGATCAGCCCTGGCTTGTATCAGTTCAATCTGGTGGTGCCGGTCAACGCGGCACATGGCGACAACGTCGTCTACTGCAGCTACAACGGCCTGGGCGGATTCGTTGCTTTCACCCCGGCTGGAAATTTACTGACGGTGCAGTAGAGAGGCCCGGCCGGCAGTCCGGCATCTGAAGCCTGTGGCTCACGGCAGGGACTCGCTTCGGGCAACCTGCTGTGTCGGATCCCGAACCGGGCGATTGCGGGCGAGTGTCAGATGGCACTGGCCCACGCTGACCCGGTTCGTACACAGATCTGACCGGGCATCGTCAGCGGATTTCAGCGGTGAGGTCCGCTGACGCCCGCTGACGATTGACCCCGGCAGGGACGCGTTCAGAACGTGAACCGGAGCGTCATTGTGCCGCTGCGCGAGCCGGCGACGGGATTCCCGCTGGGCCGCGTTGCGATGACGCCGAAGCCGGAACTATAGACCTTCAGGCCGCTGGACAGCGTCTGCGTGGAGATGCCGGTCGTGTAGTTCGTCGTCGACGGCGTGTCGGCGGGCTGGTTCTTGGAGGTGGGCCCGCCGGAAACCGGATCGGGAACCTGCGTGCGGTTGAAGGGATTCTGGAATTCCGCACGGATCTGCATGGTCACCTTTTCGCGGATGTGAATTACGCGACCGAAGCTCAGGGACTCCTTGGGATGGCGCGCGTAGCGGTAGTCGTTGTAGTAGGCGGCGCCGGGCGAGAAGGTGCCGGGAGCCGGGTCCGTCCAGGCCGCGGGGTTGAGGACCTGGGTGTTGGCGGGATCGAAGCAGTGGCAGTTCAGATCCTGCAGGTAGAGCGGTTGCCCGGGCACGCGCACCGCGTAGGTCCCGCGGCCGAGCGCCTGGGCGAGGCTCGACGTGGCCGTGGCGGGTACCGGAATCAGGAAGCCGCTGGCGTACTGGAGAACGGAGCCGACGGTCCAGTCTGCAAGCGCCGCGCGGGCATACTTCTGGATCTCAAATTTGGGCGAGGTGTAGGTGAAGGAAATGACGCTGACCAGAGGGCGGTTGAAACCGGCGAACTGCTTGTTGGTGTTCCGGTTGAACAAATCGTTGATATAACCGCCGCCGATTTCGCTCTCGGCGCCGAGCTGAAGCTCCTTCGACCATGTGAAGGCGTAGTTGGCCTGCAGGCCGTGCGAGAAGCGCTTCTGGACTTTCATCTGCATCGAGTCAAACCAGGTCTTGCCCATCGGGCCGGCGCCGGTGATCGGCCCAACAAACTGCGGGAAGGGGCGCAGCGACTGGGCGACCGTGAAACTGGTGGGGAAACCGGCGAACGGCAACTGGTTGCGGAAGCGGCCGGCGGCTGCCGAGCCGATGGGAGCGGCCAGAATCGCGACATCGGCCGGGTTCGAGACATCGAGTCCGTACTGGCTCTTCAGGATGGACGGCTGCAGCGCGTTGAAATCGGTGAGCGACGATGTCTGCCACCAGACGCCGCGGTTGCCGACATAGGCGACTTCGACCATCAGGCCCGAGCCGATTTCGCGCTGCAGGCCGAGGCTCCACTGCACCTGGCGGGCGGGGCGGCCGGCGCCGGGATCGAGCAGCGGCGGAGTGCCGGAAAACGTTGCGGGATTCGGGAAGAGACTGGACGAAAAGACGGGCCACGTGGGCGAAACCGGGAAGCCCTGGCTCAGGATCATGGCGGGGTTTCCGACGCCCGGCGCCGCAAGCACCTGCGTTGCGCCCGCGGAGGACTGAATGCCGCCTTCGGGCAGCGAATAGGTGACGCCGATACCGGCGCGGAGAACCGTCTTCGGCGCGACCTGGTAGGCGAGGCCGAGGCGCGGGCCGAAGGCATACGGATAATTGTGCGCGAACGAGCAGTTACAGCGGCCCGGTCCGCTGCCTTCAAAGATCGTCCCGCCAGGATGGCCGCCGGCGATGGCGTTGGGCACGCTTGCCGAGAAATCAGGAGTGCGCCCGTATTCTTCCTTCGGGTAGGTGAAGTAATCCCAGCGCAGACCGTAATCCAGAGTTATCTTGCGATTGACTTTCCAGGTATCCTGGGCGAAACCGGCCAGATATTTGCGGCCGCCGCGGGTTTCAGAGAGAGCCGCCACGGTCACCTGGCTGGGACGGCCGAGAAGGAAACTGGCGAACGGGAATCCGGTGGTGCCGCCACTCAGCGTGATACCCGCATTGGCGAACCACGGGTTGCCGGTCTGATCGGCGGCGAAGGCAAACGTACCGTCGGTGTACTGATAGTTGCGTTCGATAAAGCCTTCGGTCATCAGTTCGCCGCCGAACTTGTAAGTGTGGTTTCCGCGCACTCTGGTCAGGCTGGCGTTAAAGGTGGGCTTCTGCTGAATACTGCTCTGCGGGTTCGCTGCGTTGAGAGCCACGAAACCGCCGGTCGAATTGGCGCCGAGAGCGGCGTTGAAAACGGGGAACGTGCCACCCTGCGCGGCACTGCGCGGTGCGCCGGTGATGCCCGTGAGCGCGGCGACGTCCACATTATTGACCAGCGCCGTTACGTTGCGGTTGTTGGAAAGGTATCCCGCTCCGAGGTGCAGCAGCGTGGTGGGCGAAAGAGTGTAGTCGAAGTTCACCCGGTAGGTGCTGCCCACGGTGTCGGTCGGCTTGGCCGGATCGATCAGCAACGGCAGACCGGCGTTGGTCCCGAGTGAATACGTGTGGGTCCTGCCCCAGTAAACGGAGAGCTTGGCCTTTTCAGAGAAGGAATGATCGATCTTGAGCGCCGGGAGCACGGCGCGGTTTCCACTCTGCACAACGGTACTGAGGTTGTTCACCAGCGATCCGCCCGGAACGTTGGCGGTCGGAATGACACTGAGGATTTTCAGCGCGGAGGTGTCCCAGAACTGCTGCGGAATTTTGTTGCCGGGATAGGGCGTGCGATAGGGCAGACCATCTTTTCCGATGGCGGTGGAATTGGGGTCGTAAATCATGCCGCCCACCGCGAGTTGCCCCTGCGAGTCTTTCGTCACGCCGCCGGTTCCCTTGAGCGTGGCGCCCATGGCGGCGGAAAAGTCGCCGTTGCGATAGGCGTTGGTGGGAACGGTCTGGAATGACGTTGTGGAAGAGTCGGTCTGGAATTTTTCGAAGTTAAAGAAAAAGAATGTCCGGTTCTTTCCGTTGTAAATTTTGGGGATGCGGACGGGGCCGCCGATGTTGAAGCCGTAGTCGTTCTGGCGCAACTGGGGAGTCAGTCCGGTATAGGGCTGCGAGGCGTTGAAGAACTCGTTGGCCATGTAATCGTAAGCGACGCCGTGGAACTGGTTGGTGCCCGACTTGACGCTGTAATTGAAGAGTCCGCCGCCGGCCTTGCCATACTCGGCGGAGAAGTTGCTGTTCTGGACGGAGATCTCCTGCAGAGCGTCGACACTCGGCTGCACCTGCGCCTGATCGCGCGTGCCGGTGACGTTGGTGACCGCATCCTGCCCTTCGACGCGGATGGCTTCGGTGTTCTGCGGCGCGCCGTTCACGCGGACCAGAGTTCTGCCGGCGTCCTGCAGGGTAGCCGGACTCAGCTGGATCGCCGCCCACGGATTGCGCACACCAAGGTTGCTGGCGCCCGAGCCGATCTGGAGCAAGCCGAGATCGACAAGCGTGTTGCTCTCCACGTTGGTGGAGATGTCGCTGCTTTCGGACTTGAGGAGGCTGACTTCGGCGTTGATCGTGACCGATTCGCTCGCCGCGCCGATTTCAAGGGGAATGTCGATGCCCAGCACCTGCGAGGCCTGCACGGGCAAATTGGTGCGGACGAATTTCTTAAATCCGGGAGCCGTGGCGGTCAGATCATAAGTGCCAACGGGTAGCTGAGAAAACGTGTAATTGCCGGTGGCGGAACTTACACCAGGATAAGTCACACCGGTTTCGACACTCTTCAGTTCCAGCGGAACGTTGGGAATAATCGCGCCGGAAGTATCGGTCACCTGACCCGTAATGGTTCCCCTGTCGGTTTGAGCGAACACCGCGGCTGCGGCGGCCAGGAATAACAGCAAGCGTCCGATAGTGCGCATCGATCTTTTACCTCGCGTGGGAGTGGCTGGATTAGCGACTGGGTGGCAGTATATCGCCGAAATCTCCGCGTGGCAAGGGTAAGGGTGATTTATTGCAGGGGTGATTTATACCCGGCGAAACGCCCGGCACTTAGACGAACTTCAATAGGAGGGCATCGCGGGTGACTGCTCATTCGGCCCGCAGTTTAAGTCGACGCCGGTAAGTTGAGCGTTAGCGGGAATCCATCGACCTTTCGAAAACCTGGTTGCGACGGATTCCCGCCTGATCGGCGCGCTGGACTAAAGCATGCCCAGCAGTCGGGCCGCATTGAAATCGAGGATCTGCGTCGCATCTTCCTTCTTCAGGCCGGCCTGCTCGATGTAGCCGATCGCGCGCTTGTACAGCTCTCCCGCCTCGTACGGAAAATCGCTGCCCAGCACGATGCGATCCGCGCCGAGCGTATCCACGGCCGCGCGCAGCGCTGGCGGATGGCCGTGGCCAACCGAGTCGTACCACATGCGTTTCGCCGCAATGCTGGGCTTTTCGGGGAATCTCGGGTCTTCCCAGCCGTACTGGTTGTCGAAACGCTGATACAGCATCGGCAGCGCGCCGCCGAGGTGGCAGTTCACGATCTTCATCTTTGGAAATTTGAGCGCGATGCCCGCTTCCATCAGGTGCAGAACCGACATGGTGTCTTCCATAGGTGCGCCGACCATCCACGTCATGTGATGTTCAGCGATGAGCGGCGAGTAAATATTGCACCCCGTGGGATGGATAAAGAGAATCGTGCCGCGACGGTTCAGTTCTTCGTAAACGGGAAAGAATGACGGATCGGCCGGCGAGCGTCCGGCAGGGAAGGTTCCAATGGTGGCGCCGACAAAGCCAGGCTGCGCCATGGCGCGGTCGAGTTCCTTCAACGATTCATCGACGTGCGGCAGCGGGAGGGCGGCAAACGCGGCAAAGCGCGTGGGCCAGCGGCGCACGACATCGGCGTACAGATCATTGGCGGCGCGCGCGGCGGCCACGGCATTGTTCTTATCTTCGAAGTGCGGAGCCTGCGGGCAGATGGAAAGAATCTGTTTGGTAACTTTCGCCGCATCCATCTGCGCGAAGCGCTTTGCCATGTCGGCTTCTTCCGGACCCGCGCCCTTCTTACGCTGGACGCTGGTATCCTTCACGCCGAAACGCTCCATCATGTCGAGGTATTCGTCGGTCCAGACATGCGCGTGGATGTCGATGCGGTTGCCCTTCTTTGCCGGGCCCTGCGCGGAGAGCGGGCCTGCGGCGTACGCGAGTCCCGCGGCGGCGGCACCGGCCTTCAGCAGATCGCGGCGCGCAAACCCGCTCAGTTTCAAATCGTCACTCATGATGATCTCCTGTTTCGACGGATCCGAGTCTTTTTGCGGCCTGTTAAAGCGCGACGGGTTGAGATCTCAGCCGTTCCGTGTTGGTTTTTCTTACGATAGCGCGAAGGGGCTGCGATTCGCCCGTCTCGTGAAGTTGAGGGGCGCCGCCTGGTCGCGTTCCATCCGGCGAGAGCGGCGGCGAACCGCCCGAATCGAGCCACAGTGCGATAAAATCACGACCGGTGATTATGGTACGACGCGTGGATCGTGAGGAGGCCATTTTGAAGATGCGACGCCGGATCGCGTTGACGGTCTTTTTCATCTCGGCCTTCGCCGGCGTGGCTTCCCGCGCAAAGGGCGCCGAACCGGCAACAAAGCCGCCCGATCTTTCCGCATGGGCCGGCTACTACATGCCCGCGCGCGGCAAAGACATTGAAGGCCTGAAGCCGCCGCCGGGTGGCACGGCACTGCGACAGATGATCCTCGATCACCTGCAGCCGTGGGTGCGCGCCAAAATGGAAGCCACCGACACGATCGCCGAGGACAACGGCCAGGAGTGCCGCTTCACCGGACCTTTTAAGTATTGGTTTTCGAATGGCGCATTCAGCTTTCTGCCGGCTGCGGACAAGATCGTGATGCCGTTCTGGGAGATCAACACCGCGGGTGTGCGCCGAATTTACCTGAACCGTTCTCATCCGCACAATCTGCGGCCAGGCTGGGATGGCGATTCGGTGGGCCGCTGGGATGGCGATACGCTCGTTGTCGACACCATCGGCTTCAACGACAAATCGTGGTTGTACAAGCTGGAGCAGCATTCGGAAGAACTGCACATGGTGGAGCGCATCCGGCTCGTGAAGGATGGCAAGGTGCTCGCCTTCGATATCACGTTCTCAGACCGGCAGGCGTTCACGTCGGCCTATAATTTCGTGCTGTATTTCAAGAAGGCCGACCCGCAGCTCACGGAGAATCATCTGCCGATCAATGTCTGCAATGAAGATCCGCAGTTGTGGAAGGGCATGCGCGATCAGAGGCTGAAGCCGCTGATTCAGCGCTCGCTTCAGGTGAAGTAGCAGTATCCCGCGGCGGAGCAATGCCGCGCGGGGAACGTTCGAGGCCCTGCTTCGCTAGGCCTGCCGCGCCTCCAGCATTGTTTTGTACGCGTCGAGCAGCCGCATCCTGGCGGCCTCGCCAATGGGGGCGGGGGGTCCGGCGGGCGAATATTGCCGGCACAATTCAACGGTCTTTCGCAGGCTTTCGGTGAACTCAACGCAGGGGCCGCACCCTGCAATGTGCGTCTCAATTTGCTGACACACTTCGACCGGCAGTTCCACGTCGAGATATTGGGAGAGCAGCGCAAACACTTCCCTGCATTTCTCATTGTGCCGATGCGGTTCCATGGTCCTCTCGCTTTCCCCCGGCGGCGCGCAGATACTCGTCGAGATCTTTCCGCACGGCGAGGCGCGCGCGGTGCAGCCTCGTTCGTACGGTTTCGCCGGTTACATCCAGAATGGCCGCCGTCTCTTCTGTCGACAGCCCTTCCACATCCCGCAGCAGCAGCACGGACTTGTACGTCTCCGGCAGCTGCTGAATCGAACGCTCCAGCTGCGCTCGCATTTCCGACTGCAGCGCCAGCGCATCGGGCAGCGCCGACCAGTCGGCAATCTCCAGCCGCACCTGCTCGCCGTCTCCGCTCCGCACCGGCAGAAATTCATCCAGTGAAAGTTCACGGGCGGGCGCGAAGACGCTTTTGCGCCTCTTCATCAGGCATTCATTCCTCGCGATGCTGAAGATCCACGATTTCACGTTACCGGGCTCGCGCAGTCGCTCCGCGCTCTCAAAGACTTTCAGCAAAGTTTCCTGCGCCACTTCCTCGGCGTCCTCGCGGTGGCCGCACATCATCCGGCTGTAGTGAAAGATCTTCGAGCCGAAATAATCGACAAAGCGGTCGAAGGCCTCCGGCGTGCCGGCCATCAGTTGCTTCGCGAGTTCCGCTTCGTGCTCGCGGCTGCGGATTTCCATCGCCTCTGATTCTATCGGTCATCCTTCGTTTCCGTGGATGCGACTTCGCGCCGGATGTGACAGCCGAAGACAAAAATATTTGTCGCAAAAACTTTTGTCACGAATTCCGGGCGACTGCATCTCCGCCAATGGAAGCTATGAAGAAAGCCGCCGTCACGCTGCTCTGCGCCGCCCTACAGGCCCTGGCGCAGGAGCCCCTGTCGCTCGCCGATGCCGTGCGCCTCGCCCTCCGCGGCAACAAGTCCGTGGAGGCAGCCGGCGCCGCCGCCAGCGCCGCCCAATCCCGCATCACGGAGGCCCGCGGCGGATTTCTGCCCAAAATCTCCTACGCGGAATCGTGGACGAGAAGCGACAATCCCGTCTTCGTCTTCGGTTCCCTGCTTGAGCAGCGGCAGTTCGCTGCTGGCAACTTCCAGCTCGGCCCGCTGAACCGCCCCGATTTTCTGAACAATTTTCAGTCGCAGATCACGGCCGATCAGGTGCTCTACAGCGCCGGCCAGACGCGTCAGGCGGTTCGCTCCGCTGAGCTGAACCACGAATTGGCCACCGAAGAAGGCCGTCGCACACAGATGGAAGTGATGGCCGGCGTGATCCGCGCCTACTGCGATTCGGTCCTCACCGCCGAACAGAGCGCCGCCACCGGCCAGTCTCTCCGTTCGGCGCAGGCCGACCTCGAACGCGCCGAGTCCATTCGCGACGCGGGCATGGCCACCGATGTCGACGTGCTCTCCATCCGCGTCCATCTGGCCGGCGTGCGCGAACTGCAAATCCGGCGCGAGGCCGATGTCGAAGTCGCGCGCGCCGCTCTCAATGACGCTCTGGGCCTCCCGCTCGACACGCCGCACCGGCTGACTACGCCGCTCGCCGCGTTTGAGCCGGCCGAGGCTCCGGCCGCCAGTCTGGAAACGAGCGCCGTCGCGCAGCGCCCCGAAGCGCGTGAAGCGAAGTTCATGACGTCGCTGGCGGAAAGCCAGGCCGCCGAGGCCCGCGGCAAGCTGCGTCCTCAGGTCGTCCTGCATACCGCCTTCGAAGCCGACCGCCAGCGCTTCATCACCCGCGCCGGAGACAACTGGCTGGTGTCCATCGGCATGCAGTGGAACCTCTTCAACGGCTTTGCCGACAAAGCGCGCATCGATGAGAACCGTTTCGCCGTCGCCCGCGCCTCCGCGGATGCAGCGCGGACCGATTCCGCGGTACGTCTGCAGGTCCGCCGCGCTTCCGCCGACCTGCATTCGGCGACGCAGCGCATCGAAGTGGCCCGCGCCTCCGTTGCCGAAGCCGAAGAGAGTCTTCGCATCACGCAAAACCGCTACGAGGCGGGCATCGCCAACGTCACCGATCTGCTGCGCACCGAAACCGCGCTGCTCGAAGCGCGCACGCGCCAACTCGCCGCGGTGCATGATCAGCGCATTGCCGCCGCCATGCTGGAACTTGTTTCCGGCACGCTTACGCCGGATTCGGCGGTCCTGAACGAGAGGAATCCATCCCGATGAACTCCCGCTATCTGCTCTGCATCCTCACGCTTCTTTCTGCCGGCTGCGGCGAATCCAAACATGATGCGGCGAAGCCCGCCGCCCCCGCGGCCGCCATTGGCGTAACGCTCACGACCGCCGCCGAACAGGCATGGCCCGCCGTTTACGAAGCTACCGGGACCGTGCGCGCCCGCAACTCCGCCGTGATCGCGGCCCGCATGATGGGGCTCGTCCGTGAAGTCAGGGTCCGCGAGGGCGATCGCGTGCGCGAAGGCGACGTGCTGGTCACGCTCGACTCCCGGGATCTGGACGTCAGCGTCGGCCGCGCCACTGCGGCACTCGATGAAATTCACAGCGCCATCCCCGAAGCCGAGAGCGGCGTGGCGGCCGCGCAGGCCCAGCTGGATCTCGCACAAAGCACCTTCCGGCGCATGGAAGATCTGCTCGCGAAGCGCTCGATTTCGAGCCAGGAGTTCGACGAAGCCACGGCGAGGCTCAAGGCCGCACAGGCCCAGTTGGCCATGGCGCGCGCCCGCCGCGCGCAGCTCGATTCGCAGGCAGCCCGCGTCCGGCAGGATGTCAGGGCCTCCGAAGTCACACGCAGCTACGCCGAAATTATGGCTCCCTTCAGCGGCATTGTCACCGCCAAATCAGCGGACCCTGGCGCTATGGCGGCGCCGGGCACGCCGCTGCTTACGCTCGAACGTGAAGGCTCGTACCGGCTCGAAGCCGCTGTGGAGGAATCGCGCCTCGCCAGCATTCGCGTCGGCCAGGCGGTCAACGTGACTCTCGATGGCGTCGACCGGACTATCGATTCGCGCGTCTCCGAAATTGTTCCCGTCGTCGACGCCGCGTCGCGTTCCTGCATCGTAAAAATCGATATCCCCGCGCTGCCTGCCGTTCGCTCCGGTCTCTTCGGCCGCGCCGCCTTCACGCTCGGCCAGCGTTTCCCGCTCACCGTGCCCGCCGCCGCTGTGCGCGAAAACGGTCAACTGCAATCGGTGTTCGTGGCCGAACAGGGCGTGGCCCGCAGGCGTCTCATCACCGTCGGCGAAAAATCCGGCGACAGCGTGGAGGTCCTCTCCGGCCTCGCTTCCGGCGAAAAGCTTGTCTTCCCGGTTCCGCCGAATCTCACGGACGGCGCTGCGATCGAGGTGCACCCGTGACGGGACCCGCCGGACGCCTCGCGCATGCGTGGATTCGCTCCAAACTCACGCCGCTCTTCATCGCCGGCTCGCTCCTCCTCGGCGTCTTCGCCGTCATCAAACTCCCTCGCGAGGAAGAGCCGCAGATCGTCGTCCCCATGGTCGACGTCTTCGTGCAGATGCCCGGCGCTTCGGCCCGCGAAGTTGAAGAGCGGGTCACAAAGCCGATGGAAAAACTCCTTTGGGAAATCCCCGGCGTTGAATATATCTACTCGACTTCGAGCCCCGGCATGTCCACCGCCATCGTGCGCTTCCTCGTCGGGCAGGACGAAGAAAAGGCCATCGTGCGGCTCAACCAGAAACTCGCCGCCAATATGGATCGCATCCCGCCCGGCGCGCTTCCGCCGCTCGTGAAGCCGCGTTCCATCGATGACGTCCCGGTCCTCGCCCTCACCCTCTGGAGCCGTCGCTATGGCGATTTCGAACTGCGCCGCATCGCCGCCCAACTGGACGACATCGTAAAGCAAACGCCCGATGTGTCCGCCGTTGCTCTGCTCGGCGGGCAGCGCCGCCAGATCCGCATCACGCCCGATCCGGCCCGTCTCGCGGCCTACAATCTTTCGCCGTTGCAGATCGCGGGCGCACTCGGCATCTCGAACCGGCGCCTGCCTTCGGGCCAGTTCGCCAGCGGCAACCAGGAGTTTATTCTCGAAACCGGCCAGTTCCTCACCACGCCCGAAGACGTTCGCAATGTGGTCGTCGGCGCGCCCGGCGACAAGCCGGTTTTTGTCCGCGACGTGGCGAGCGTAACCGACGGCGGCGAAGAACCCTCGCAATACGTGCGCTTCTCGCAGAGCGGCACGCCGGGAGCCTTCCCCGCTGTCACGATTGCGATTTCCAAACGCAAGGGCACCAATGCGGTCACGGTTGCGGACGACGTCCTCGCGCGCGTCGCGCGACTGCGCGGCACCGTCATCCCGCACGACGTTGAAATGACCGTTACCCGCAACTACGGCGACACGGCGAAGGAGAAATCCAACGAACTCCTCTTTCACATGCTGATTGCCGTGGTCTCGGTCACCATCCTGATCGCCATTGTTCTCGGCTTCCGCGAATCGCTCATCGTCTTCATCGCGATCCCGGTCACGCTGGCCCTCACGCTGACGGTCTTTTATCTCTACGGCTACACGCTCAACCGCATCACTCTGTTCGCCCTGATCTTCTCCATCGGCATTCTCGTGGACGATGCCATCGTTGTGGTCGAAAACATCGTCCGCCACTGGCGCATGCCGCACAACCAGTCCCGGCCTCCGTACGATGTTGCCATCGAGGCCGTGAACGAAGTCGGCAACCCGACCATCCTCGCCACGCTCGCCGTCGTCGCAGCCATCCTTCCGATGGCCTTTGTCGGCGGCCTGATGGGTCCCTACATGCGGCCCATTCCCATCGGCGCCAGCGCCGCCATGCTCTTCTCGCTGATCGTCGCCTTCGTCGTGACTCCGTGGGCCGCGGTGCGGATCCTGAAATCCGGCGGCGCCCGCCATGCCGGCGAAAAGGAAGATTTCGTCACGCGCCTCTATCGCAGCTTCATGGGCAACCTGCTGCACCACGCGCTTTATCGTACGGTCTTTCTCGGCGGCGTCGTCGTGCTGCTGCTGGGCTCCTGCGCGCTCGTCTATACGGGCTTCGTCAAAGTAAAGATGTTGCCGTTCGACAACAAGAGCGAATTTCAGGTCATCATCGACATGCCGAACGGCACGACTCTGGAGCAGACCGAGCGCGTTGCCCGCCTGCTTGCCGAAGAAACGCAGAAGCAGCCCGAGGTCGTCAACGTCCAGACTTACTCCGGTACTGCATCGCCCTACAATTTCAACGGCCTCGTGCGTCATTACTATCTGCGGCGCGGCCCCAATGTGGCCGACATTCAGGTGAACCTGCAACCCAAAGACGCCCGCTCGCTGCAGAGCCACGACATTGCGAAACAGGTCCGCCAGCGCCTTCTCCCCATCGCCGAACGCTACGGCGCGCGCATCAAAGTAGCCGAAGTGCCGCCCGGTCCGCCCGTGCTGGAAACTCTGGTGGCGGAGGTCTACGGCCCCTCCCTGCAGGGCCGCATCGACCTCGCGCGCCGGATGCGCGACCTTTTCCGCCAGACCAAAGGCGTCGTCGACGTCGACTGGTACGTGGAAGACGACCAGACTAAATACCGTCTCATCGTTGACGAAGAAAAAGCTGCGCTCGACGGCATCACGAAAGACGACATCGTACGCGTCGTGCAAATGGCCGAGGGCGGCTACGAAGCCGGCCTGCTCCATCGGGATGCTGAGAAGGAAGACGTCCCGCTCACCGTACAGCTCGATCGTTCCACGCGCTCCGACCTCGACCGCATCCGCGGTCTCAAACTCGCGGGCCGCAACGGCCGCCTGGTCGCACTTTCCGAACTGGTGCGGGAAGAAAAGAGTTTGGAGGACAAGAGCATTTATCACAAGAACCTGCTGCCCGTAACCTACGTCACGGCCGACATTGCAGGTGAGATCGAAAGCCCCGTCTACGCCGTCCTGAAGCTCGGCCCGGCCATCGACAAGATCAGAATTCCGGAAGGCTACGCGATCGAGCAGCACATGGCTGCGCTGCCATCCGATGCCGATCGTTACTCCATGAAGTGGGACGGCGAATGGCACATCACCTACGAAGTCTTTCGCGACCTCGGCATCGCCTTCGCCGCAGTCCTCATCCTCATCTACGGTCTCGTCGTCGGCTGGTTCCAGTCCTTCCTCACGCCGCTCATCATCATGGCGGCGATCCCGTTCTCGCTCGTCGGTATTCTCCCGGCCCACGGTCTGATGAATGCATTTTTCACCGCCACGTCGATGATCGGCTTCATTGCGGGCGCGGGCATCGTGGTGCGCAATTCCATCATCCTCGTCGACTTCATCGAACTTCGTCTGGCCGAAGGCATGCCGCTCGATGCAGCCGTCATCGACGCCGGCGCCGTGCGCTTCCGCCCCATGATGCTCACCGCGGCGGCCGTGGTGGTCGGCTCGTCTGTCATCCTGTTCGATCCGATCTTCCAGGGCCTGGCCATTGCGCTGATGGCGGGCGAGATCGCCTCTCTGCTGCTTTCGCGCATGACGGTGCCCGTGCTTTTCTACATCTTCAACCGCAAAAGGAGACAAATGGTATGATCGTTGACCGCTACATCCACGTCATTGCCGGCGCGTTTGTACTGACCAGTCTCGCGCTGGGCCACTGGGTCAGCCCGTATTGGTATCTGTTCACGGCCTTTGTCGGTCTGAATCTGTTTCAGTCCGGCCTGACGAACTGGTGCTTCATGTCGACGATTCTCCGCAAACTCGGCGTCCGCGATGAGCCCGCGGCGTAGAAATACGCAACGCATCTGCCTTTCTACCAGCAAAAAGCCCTCGTCCAGGCTGGCCTGAGCGAGGGCTGACTTGTGCTGCGGCTGCGAATGCTCTAATTCGGGCGGATGTTGTTCTTGCCCGAAAGCTCCTTGCACGCATAGGGAACATGCGGTTCGGCCGACAGCCGCATGACATCGCTGCCGCTATATTCCGTCTTCCAGAGTTTCGGATCCTGCGCCTTATAAGAACGGGTCAGCGTCAGCGCTTTGGGATCGAACGTGAACCGCTCTTCGGCATGCATCTGATCGCTGTAAGGATTGCCGCTGGCCGGCGTCAGCGTTCCACCTTCGAAGCCGATCGTATCCACCACCAGCGTGTCTCCCTCCCAGTGGCCGATCGAATCGCCGCCGACGCTGGGCTTGATGGTCTTCGGATGCTGCGAGTTCAGGCGAATCGTGCGCACGTAGTCCATGTAGCCGTAAGTGAGCACAACCTCTTTGTCGGACTGCGTGATCTTATTCACGTGCTGATCGTGCGTCCAGCCCCAGAAGATGCTGGAGATGCTGCATTTGAGAGACGGATCGTCGTAGCGGCCATCGTACTTCTTCAGCAGCGCTTCGCCTTCCGCCGTCAACTGCAGTCCGCCGCCGGGGCCTCGCCCTGTTTTCCCTGCTGCCGGCGGTCCGCCGGGTGTGCCACCGGGTGCCGCGCCTGCCGGAGGAGCGCCGCGACCGGCGCCGCCGGGTCCGGTTGCCGCCAGCCAGTCGCCCGCGATATTCGGCTGGCCGTTCGCCAGCCGCGCGGGCCGGTTACCCGCATCCGTGATGAACTGCGGAGCGCGCGCGCCTTCCGGCGTCAGGACGTCGCGCGTGGAGAATTCCTTGCCGTCGGCGCGAATGTAGGAAGACATGACGCAGACGTTGTCTTCGCGGCGCGCGGGCGATCCGGTGATGGTGATGGCCATGCCGGGAGTGAACGTTTCCTGCGTCCAGCCGTTGCGCGCCAGCGAGACGCGTGCCGCCATTTCACAACGCCACGGGGTCTTCTTGCCGTCGGCCCCGGTCACGTCGAAGAAAACATACGCATGAGGGTTCACGAACTCAAACTTCGTAACCGTACCCTTCACTGTGATCTTCTTTTCCAGATCGTAGTGCGGCGCGCCGGAATGATGAGCGCTCGCCTGCGGGATGACCGAGAACAGCACCGCCGCGACAACCGCCACGGAACCAATGCGAAAAGAAGCGGAGCAAAACAATGGGCACATGTATCTGCCTTTCGGGACGAAAACGTGAGCTTTCAGCCAGACCATTGTATAGAGCCCGGGTAAGCATTCAATTATGGTTCGTTAAGAACGTGTGAAATCGGCGAACCGACCTTTTACCCGCCCGCACGCTTCGCCCCTGCCAGGGTCACCAATCATTCCTTTGTGAATAACAACGATTACCCGTTGACCGCCGCACGCCGCCGCAGGAAGCCGAGCGCGCACAGACCACCCCCGGCAAGCGCCAGTGAGAACGGCTCGGGCGTCGCCGTACCGCCGATGCTGCCGCAGTTGCTGGTGCACGTCAGGCCTTTGCTTGCATCCGGGCCGGTGCCGAAAAAGAATTCCACGGCGCTCAGGCTCGTTGAAGCGGTCAGGCCGGAAAAGCCCGTAATGGAGAAGTCGACCGTCCCCGCTAATGACGGGCTGTGTCCCGTAACGCTGGAATTCGCGCTGCTGTAAGGGCCGGGGCCCATGATCATATACTGTGGGCTGCCGCCGGTGAGGGTTGTCAGGTCAAACCCCGCGGAACCCTGGCCTTGCTGCGCGACCGTTCCGAATTTCCATCTGGCGGGCGTTGTCGTGGTGGTGGAGGTGCTCAGATCGGGATTCACAACGGTAACCGCGCCGCCCGTCCCGTCACCGTTGCTGTCGTTATTGATCGAACCCGACAGCGTGCCGGTGCCCGAAAGCGGCGTGCCTGCGTTGAGCAACTGGAACGACAGGCCGCTGATTAACTGGCCGGCGCCCGTCGGATTTGCCTGCGTATCGGTAATCGCAATATTCAGCGTGCAGGAGGGATTGACTCCGGCGACGCAGTCGGAAACCGAGAATACAGCCGATCCGGAAACGGGACCATCGCTGTCCGTGAACCCGGACGGAATGACATAGATACTGTTTGCGCTGAGGCTCCCGGCCAGCACACCGAAGACAAGCAATGCCCTCCGCAAGGGGGCGAACCGGCGTGCTGTACCAGTGCTTCCTGCCGGCTGTTCGGACTGATTACGATTCATTACGTTGCTCCTGCAAAGAAAGATATAAATGCACGCCGTTCTTATGATTTCGGCGCATTCACAGACTTCAGTATTCGTGATGTCTGTGAAATAAACTACCCCGTTTGTACTTCCATAGTTAGCACTGCAGGTAAGTTATTTGAATAACAACAGATGGCATGGTTTTCTAAGGTTAGCGGCTGACTTATCGGTACAATATTCTCCGCGGCGCACCGACGAAAGTTATACTTTTCACCACTAACGACTTCGCATGATTCGTTAATAGCCGGACCCTGCGCGGAGCCGCGGAGCAATATCAAAAGGTATATGCGCGATAACTGGCCACACGAACTAAGTGACTAAGTGACCAGGTGACTGAGTGACAGAGTGACTAAGCGACTAAGTAACCAGTTCCCTTGGTCGCACGCCGCCCGGGCTCGTGCAAACCGCAGCCCGCGCTCTTGCTCCCCGGACTCACAACACTCACAGCCGCAAAGTTGCCCCCGGCTGCCCGCAATGCGCGGCGAGCGTCGGAAGTCCGAATTCTGCCGCGACACCGGACTGCCGTCCGCGGGTGGTCCGGCTTCGGGCCGGACCCGCCCCTCGCGAGATGGAACGGAGCCGCGATGGCTGGTCCGGCGGCTCTTCTCCCGAGCCGGGGCGGGAATCCTTTTTCGCAATTCCCGCTCTATGGCTGTGAAGGAGTTTGCGATGCTGAGAAAGAACGAAGGAACAATGGATCGAATTGCCCGGGTAGCGCTTGGCGCCGGCCTGCTGAGTCTGGTCTTTGTCGGGCCGCACACCGCGTGGGGTTATGTGGGTCTGATACCGCTCGCCACCGGATTAATCGGTAGCTGTCCCGCCTACCGTCTGCTCGGACTCTCCACATGCCCGCTGCAGAAGAGCCGGTAGCCGCGGCAACAGACTTCGAACTGCTGCAGCGGACCGCGTCCGGCGACGGCCTCGCTTTCGCCGAATTTGTCGACCGTCATCAGACCGCTGTTTTTCGCCATGCCGTCTGTCTCCTCGGCCGCCGCGAGGACGCCGAAGACCTGCTGCAGGAAACATTTCTGGCGGCCCTGAAAGCCGCCGCCGGGTACCGTGGAGATGCGTCGGGCAGGACGTGGCTGTTCCGCATTGCCCGCAACGCTGCCCTGCGCCGCATGGAAAAGCCGCAGCCCCTGCCGGAGACCGATCTGACGCTGGAGGCACTGGCCGTGCGCGCGGGGTGGGGCGTTGCGAACCCCGAATCGCTGGCTATTCTCGCGGACGACCGGCGACGGCTCGGGCAGGCACTGGCAGCACTTCCTCGCGACGAACGGGAAATTCTGCTGCTGCGGGAATGGGAAAATCTCTCGGGAGAGGAAACGGCCTCTTTGTTAGGCCTCTCACTGGCCGCGATGAAGAGCCGGCTGCACCGCGCGCGAATTCATCTGGCCGCATTATTGCGCTGCGACACGGGAGGGCGGGACGAATGATTCAGTTCGAAGGCAATCAGCTGGTCGGCGGCTTGTGGTGCTCTGATATTCTCGCCGCCTTGAGTCAGTACATCGATGGCGAGCTGGATGCTCCAGCCGTGGCGCAGGTAAATGTACATCTGGAGCGCTGCGTCAATTGCGCGCGCTTCGGCGCAGACGTGTCCTCGATGCTGGCCTCGCTCAGCAGGCAACGCCCGGAACTTTCCCGGGAACGCAAGGCGAGGCTGATGCAGGTGTTGTCGGCGGAAGCAGAGCGGAATCGGCCCGTGACTTAGCTGCTTGTCATTTCACCGAACCCCGGCAGCGCCAACCGGTGCACACATCCGCGCAGGGGGACAACGGTTCCGGCGCGGATCTGTTGACCGCCGTCCGCCGCCGCTCTACTTCACCGGCACAAAGCGCTGCACGCGCTCACCGTTCCACACCTCTCCGGTGTAGACCGTCCCCCTGGAATCCACCGCAATCATGTGCAGCCCCATGAACTGGCCGCCGTTCTGGCTCATCATGCCCATCTGGCCCACCACCTGACCATCGGCCCGGTTCAGGAACCACAGGTGGTTATTCGTGATGTCCGAAATATACAGGTACCGCTGCTGCGCGTCCGGCGAAAACGCCACGCCGCCGGTCGACCCGCCCTCGCCCGTCTGCGGCGCCAGCACAATCTCGCGAATGAACTTGCCCGCCTTCGTCGTCACGTGGATGCGGTTCGCCATCCGGTCGGCCGCATACACCAGCCCGTCCTTCGAAAAATTCAGCGTCAGATGTCCGCGGAACTCCTTCGGCATCGGCCCGCCCGGCGTGTACGTCCGGTCGGCCGCATTCGTGCTGACCTCGGCCAGCGGCTTCCCGTATGCGCCCCAGCCGCGCTTGAATGCGAACGTATCCAGATCGAACACCATCACCCGGCCGCCCAGATAGCTGTCCGCCGCATAGAGTTCGTGCGCCGCTTCATCGAGCCGCACTTCTTCAATGCCGCCCACGATCATCGGCGTCGTCGGCGGATACCTGGCCCGGAACGCCGCAATCGCCGCCGCATTCCCGCGTCCGCCGCCACCGCCGCCCGTTGCGCCGCGGCCGGCCACCGTGTAAGTTCCCACCGGTCCCAGTCCGCCCTTGCCCGGCGTGTGCGGAGTAATGGCGGGAGCCGTCACCGGCGTTCCGTTTTCCGTCTCCGGCGCGCGCGGCACCTCGCCCACCACCTTGCCGGTTTTCGGATCGTACTTCCGCACCGTGTCCTGCCCGATGTAGATGAACCCCTTGCTGTCCACCGCCATGCCGTGCCCTTCCGGCGTATTGAACGACCCGATCACATTGCCGGCCTTATCGATATGGATCATCGTCGGCGGCGAAACGCAGCAGTCGCCCGTCGGCGGCGTCAGCTCCGCGTGCAGTTCGAAGTCGCGCAGATCGCTCGGCCGGTTCAGCACCCAGACGTTGTCGTCCTTATCGACGGCGAGGCCGGTGATGCCGCCCAGCTTCCACTTATTCGGCATCGGCCTGGGCCACTCGGCATCGAACTTCAGCTTCGGCGCTGTCTGCGCCCACAGCGGAACCGCCAGCGCCGCAAGCGCCGCGCCCGCCAGTGTCAGAATCGCCGTTTTATTGAGCTTCATCGTGAATCGTCTCCCTGTTATTCCGCGGCGCTGCCCGCGCGACTTCCCTCGGCGCTACTTGCCGACCATGTGCGGCGCTTCTTTTTCGTTTTCCTGGCAGAAGTAATCCATCAGTTCGGTGTCCGGCACCAGCACTTCGTGCAGCGTCACCGTCCACGGTTTCGTGTAACTCTTCGGATCGTCCACCGTCAGTTCGATCTCCATGTCTCCGAAGTCGGTCCGCCGGTACTTCTCCGTCAGTTTGGCGCCTTCCATCAGCGGACTTCCTTTGCGGTCCAGCCACGTGCCGTCCATGAAGCCCACGCTTTGCACCACCAGCGTGTCGCCCTCCCACTTGCCCGAGGAATAACCGTTCGGCGTCGGACTCGGATCGGCTGGCAGCGGCCGCCCGTCCAGAAAAATCTGCCGGTACGTCACATCGCGCTCGGAAAGCATCACCAGCACTCCGGGCACCTGAATAAATTTGCGGAACGGCGGATAAGTCAGCAGCCGCACCACGCCCGCCGGCCTGCAGTACGCAACGGGATCGTTCTTCCCCAGTTCCGAATTATGCTGCTTCACCGCTTCCGCGGCCCACGGCTGATACGGCAACCCGCCCTTCAGGCGCGCGCCGATGTTTCCGAATTCCGGCCCGCCCCGGTAATCCGATCCGCACGCTTCGAGCACGCTGATGCTGCCGACACACGGATTCGGCTCCAGTTGCCAGATGCCGGAAAGGTCCGGCGTGCCCCAGGCCGTCTTCGGCGTCGCGGCCTTCAGATCGGGCTTGCCGTCTTTGGTCCGCGGCATACCGGGCGTCGGATAATTCACCCACTGCGCAAACCCCGGCGCCGCGCACAGCAGCAATGCAGCGAGCGAAAGCGCCTTCATCGAGTCGTACTTCCCGTCACGTTTCACTCCTGCGTTGCTGTGGCCGCATCACTTTCTCAGATGATCGCGGTCTCTCTCGTTTTCGTTGCAGTAGCTTTCCATAATGTCGGAACCCGCCTGCAGCTGATGGTAGAACTTAATGCTGAACGGGCGCGTGTACATTTTGGGATCGTCGAAAGTCATCTCGATTTCCAGATGCCCGTAGTCGAGGCGGCGGTAACGTTCGGTCAGCCGCATCGCTTCGCTGTGCGAGTGCCCGGTGATGTCGAGCCACGTCCTGTCGTTGAAGCCGATCGTTTCCACCACGAAGGTGTCGCCGTCCCAGTGTCCGATCGAATATCCGAGCCACGAAGGCGTCGGGTCCACAGGCAGCTTGCGGCCGTCGGTGTAAATCTGCCGGTAGGTGCCGTCAAGCTCATACAGGATCATGGTGATCTTCGGGGTCTGAACGAACTTCATAACCTCGTTCACCATGGCGTTGACAGGCATTCCCGAGGGCAGGCAATAAAGCGTCGGGCTCGGGCGGATTCCCGTGGACATGCGCGCAATGCGGATCTTCGCCGCTTCCGGCCGCTCCGGATAATCTTCCGGCTTCATGTCTTTGAAGATGTTGTTGGAGTACGAATCGTGCGGCGCCAGAGTGGTGGCGTTTTCACTGCCGCCCGCAATCCCGCCGTCGAGGCCCCGCGACATGTGCCACACGCCCGTGAGATCCGGTTTGCCGTCCGGCGCCTTCGGCGCGGGCGCGGAAAGATTCGCCGTCCCGTCCGCATTCAGCGGAGTTCCGGGCGGCAGATAGTTCAGCCATTGCGCCTGCGCGGGAATCCCTGCGAGCCCCAGGAGAGCGCACAACACGATATTTCGCATGGCCGTATTCTATATCAGGAACCGGGGGTCCGTGTGCGGGCGGTTTGGTTTCAGCTGCTTTCGGCTCAGGGTTTGAGATGAGCCCGGTCCTTCTCGTTCTCGTTGCAGTAGCTTTCGAGTATGTCGGTGCCCGGCAGCAGCTGATGCGTGAACCGGATGGTGAACGGCCGCGTGTACATCACCGGGTCGTCGAACGTCATCTCCACGTCCAGATGGCCGAAGTCGCGCCGCCGGTATCGTTCCGTCAGATGCAGCGCCTCGCTGTGCGGGTGCCCGGAAGAGTCGAGCCACGTCCTGTCGTTGAAGCCGTTGGACTCAACCACGAGCGTGTCGCCATCCCAATGACCGGTGGAGTAACCGAGCCAGGAGGGCGTCGGATCTTCCGGCAGTTTGCGGCCGTCGGTATGGATCTGGCGATAGGTGCCGTCTACTTCGTAAAGCACCATCGTGATCGTCGGGGCCTGCACGAACTTCACGACCTCATTCACCAGATTGTTGACGGGCAGCCCCATGGGCAGACAGTACAGCGTCGGGCTGGGCCGGATGCCGGTGGACATGCGCTCGGTGCGCAGCTTCACCGCCGCCGGCCGCTCCGGATAATCCTCCGGCTTCATGTCCTTAAAAATGTTGTTGGAGTAGGCGTCGTAGGGATCGAGCGTCGTCGCCGCCGTGGCCATGCGCGCGCGGTCCGCCGCGGTGGCGCGCGAAATGTGCCACACACCGGTGAGGTCCGGCTTGCCGTCCGGCGCGTGAGGTGCCGGGGCCGAAAGGTCGGGCTTCCCGTCCGCCGTCATCGGCGTGCCCGGAGGGAAATAATTCAGCCACTGGGCCGGTGCGGGAATCGCCAGACCGAGGCAGAACAACGCAGGCAGGGCGCGCATCGGGGCGCGCATCGGGGCATTTCGCATTGCTGTAGCTTACAGCAGAAATGCCCCGAAAAACACATCGTCGCGGCCGCCTGGCACGCAACTGGCGCCGGCACGGCCGCGACGATGTTCCGTATCCGCAATGCTTCTGCCGAAGCGTGTCGTCTCGCGTTACCGCGCCGCGCCGGGTGCCGGTGCATGCGCAGCGCCCGCTCCGCCTGCTGCGGGGGCAGCAGCCACGGGCAGCGCCACATGCTCGCCGAACGTGGCCTTCAGTCCTTCCACCGCGCAGGCCTCATCGGCGCCGCCCTCAAGGCCGCTGACGCCCACCGAACCGATCATCTGCCCGTCGATAATGATCGGCAGCCCGCCCGGATCGAGGAAGAATCCATACAGCGCGGTATCGCGCGACGGATCATGCGGCCGGCTCTTCACCAGATCTCCGCGGCTCGATGTCGCTTCGCGCAGCCGCAGCGACGTCTGCGCCTTCAGCAACGCGCTCTTCACGTCGAGCGGCCCCTGCCCGTCCATCCGTTCCATGTGGACCATCTCGCCCGCCGTGTCGAGCACATAAAGCGACATGCCCTGTCCCTTCGATGCGGCCCAGTTCCTGCAGCTGAGGCCGATCTTCTTCGCCGTCGCCAGCGAGATCTGATTGGCGTCGAACACGCGGCTGTTCTTGCTGCTGATCACGAACTCAGACGGCACATTCGGCTTGGGTGTTGCGGTAGCATTCAGGCGACCGCCTCCGCCATGCTGCGCCGGAAGGTCTTCCAGCAGATCGGCCACCGGCGGCCCGAACACCTCGAGCATCGAATTGCGCGCGCAGATCTCATCGCTCCACACCGGCGGATTGGGGCCGAAACCACCAATGCCAATCGCGCCGATCATGTGCTTGTTCACGATAATCGGCAGTCCGCCGGCCACCGCATACAGGCCCAGCGCCACCTGGCTGGCTTCCGCCGTAGGATCGTGCACCAGCTGATTCATATAGAACTTGCTCGGCCGCTTGCCCAGCAGTGCCGTGTGCGCCTTCATCTCCGCCGTCACGATGTTGGTGTAGCCGAGTCCGTCCATGCGATCCATGTAGACGTCGTTGCCGGCGGGATCGAGGATCACGATCGTGTGTCCTCCGTTCCGGTTGGCCACGAGGCTCTCACAGGTTTCCGCGAGCTTCTGCGCGGTAGCAAGATTGATGGTGTCGTATTCGCCCGTCTTCTCCGCCGCCTTGCCGCTCAGAACGAACTTCTCCGGTACGGCCTGCGCGAACGCCTGGCTGCCGATCGCCAGCACGCCGGCCGCGGCTATGCTCCAAATCATGATTCGATGTTTCATTTCTCGTTGTCTCCTGACTCACGCACGGTTCAGCCGCAGCCCCCGCGCGTCAATAATCATATATTCATCGCCGGCCTCTGCGCAGCCCGGCACGCCGCGACGGAGCGTTCCCTACCGCTTCACGGCCACCACGCGCAGCCGCCGGTAATCCGCCCACCACGCCGCGCCGTCCCACAAATCGGGCCGCAGACGCTGCTCCAGCTCTTCCATCACGGCCCGCTTCTCGGCCGCCGGTACCGGCTCCAGCCACGTGCCGGCAAACATCTCCAGCCACTCGCGCATCCCCTTTTCCGGATGCTCCAGCATCACCTTGCGGTCGAACTCCTCGGCCGCCCGCACCATCAGGCCATTCCGCTCCAGCACCGTCCCGTACTCCGCCGCATCCGGAAAATACCAGGGATTCACGTACGGCACGCGGCGCGCGTCCAGCGTCGATTCCAAAGCTTTCCGGATGCGCCCCACATTGCCCCGCGCACCCATTTCCAGCACCAGCCGCCCGCCCTCGCGCAGCGACTTTGCGATCGACGCAGCCACCTCGTCCGCCTCGGGAATCCAGTGCAGCGCCGCGTTCGAAAAGACGGCGTCGAACGGCGTGTCGAACTCCAGCCGCCGCGCATCCCCCAGCACAAACTTCAGCTTCGGATAATTCTGCCGCGCCAGCGCAATCATCGATGCCGAGGCGTCGAGCCCCGTGACGTCCGCGCCGCGCGCCGCAATCTGCGCCGTCAGATGCCCCGTGCCGCACCCGAGATCGAGCACCCGTTCGCCAGGCTGCGGATTCAGCACGTCGATCAGATCCGCGCTCCGCTGCCAGACGAACGCGTGCCGGTCGTCGTAGAGCGCGCTGTCCCAGCGATCGCCTTTCGGATTTCCCGCCATCAGCGCGCCGCACCTGTCTCGGCCACGTTCAGCGTGAAGTAGTCGTACACCGTCCGCGCAATCTCCGCGATGGCTTTCTCGGAAACCTCTTCCGGCCGGCCCGAGCCCTTCGTAAACACGGTTATCGCCACGTGGCCCGCGCCATTCGCCAGCGTGACGATTCCCGCATCGTTCACCACGCCGCCGAGCGACCCGGTCTTATGACCCACCTGCGTGCCCTGCGGCAGCATGCCCTTCAGACGGCCCTTGCCCGACCGCACACGGTCCAGCATCCCGATCAGTTCCTCCGTGCTTCGCGCGCTCAGCAGTTCCCGCTTCCACAAACGGACCAGCAGTCGCGTCATCTCGTCCGCCGTGGCGGTATCGCGCAGGCTCGCCGTCTCCGCGCGGCGCGCGCGCAGGTGCTCGGCCTCGGGCACGGCGTCGAACAGTTTGTCCCAGATGTCGCGGTTCCATTCGCTCTCCGGCGGCACCGCCTTCACGCCCTGCCATGCGGCGAGAAGCAGCACCGTCGGCCGGTCCACGCGGATCGCATGGAATCCCAACTCCTTCATCCTGGCCGTCACCGCCGCGGGGCCGCCCGCCTCGCGCAGAACGAGGTCCGCCGCGCTGTTGTCGCTGATGGTCAGCATGAGTTCCATCAGGTTCTCCAGCGACATCGCCAGTCCCGGATGGAACATCAGATCGCTCAGGTCGCCGCTGCCCGGATGCATGTCCGCCGGCGCAACCGTGATCATCCTGTCCAGCGAGAGCTTCCCTTCATCCACCAGCGAGAGCGTCTGCACCGCTACCGGCAGCTTGAATGCGCTCGCCATCGGAAACGCTTCGGCTCCGCGCACCGATACCGTGCGGCCCGATTCGATATGCGTCGCACTCACGCCAACGGCCGCATCCGTCGTCCGTGCCAGATACGCGACCTGCTGCTCCAGCCGCGCCAGTCCGTTGTCGGCCGCGAACGCCGAGGCAACGCCGGCAAGCAGCAAGGCCGCGCCGGCAAGCAGAACGATCAGCACTCTCCGCATCGCTTGTCTCAGGCGATCCGCGTATATCGCAGCACGCGGCGCTCGTCCACCAGTTCCGAAGCCTTCGCCCCGAAGGCTTTCAGATGCGCCGATTCGCTGTGCGCCTTCAGCGTCTGCTCAGACGTCCAGTTTTCGTAAAACACAAACCGGCCCGGCTCACCGATGGCCTCGTGAAGATCGTACTGGATGCAGCCCTCCTCCACGCGCGTCTTCTCCACCATGTCGAGCAGTTCGCGGCGCAGTTCCGCCTCGCGTCCCGCCTTCGCCAGCATCTCCGCAACAACGGTAACGGTCATCGCGCTAACTCTTCCGCGTGATCTTCACGCTCTTGACCACCACCGGAATCACGGGCTTATCGCCCGGCAGCGTGGGCACGGCGGAAATCCGCGTCGCCACATCCTGTCCCGCCACAACCTGGCCGAAGATGGTGTACTTGCCGTCGAGGTAAGTCGGATTGGCCACCGTGATGAAGATCTGGCAGCCTCCCGAGTTCGGGCGTCCCGTGTTGGCCATCGCCAGCCGGCCCACTACGTCGAAGTGCAGCGAGGGATCGATCTCGTCCTTGATGTCGGGAAACCCGCACGGGCTCGAACCTGTGCCGCGAATGTCGCCGGTCTGAATCATGAACCCTTTGATCACGCGATGAAACGTCAGCCCGTTGTAGTAAGGATGTTTGACCACTTCGCCGGCCTTGTTCATCGCGGCCTTGGTGCCCTCGGCCAGCTGAACGAAGTTCTTCACCGTGTTCGGAGCTTTGTCTTCGAACAGCTTCACCGTGATCGCGCCCATCGACGTGTCGAAGGTCGCATAAAGTCCCGGCTCGTCCAGTACCGTCGCTGCCGAAGTTGCCGCCGCGGGCGCCGCCGCGGCCGGCGCAGTGCCCGTTGCCTGCGCGAAACATGCCGTTGCTGCCAGCGTGCAGAAGAGGAAAACAGAGAAATGTCGCATCGACATCAGTGTAGCCCGCGCGCCGCCCACCGTCCGGCGAAACACCGGCGGACTTAGTTCCTGAGCTCGGCCTGTAACTGCCGCCACGCCGAATCTTCGAACGTAGTCTTGATGCGTTCTTTGCCGGCTTCGCCCGCTCGCGGCCCTTCGGATTTGAGACAGCGCCCCAGCATCGTTGTCGCCTCGCCGTCGCCCGGCACCCGGTCCAGCGCGGCGCGGAACTTTTCCGCCGCCGGCTTGAACTGCCCCTGCCGCCACAGCGCATAGCCGAGGTTGAACCAGTAATCGGGATCGCCCGCGTCGCCTTCCAGCGCCTTGCTGAAATTTTCGGCCGCGGCCGCATCGCCGCGCCGGGAAAGTGCTGCCCCCAGGTTGTTATAGACCTCGTTGAGCGGCACCTCGGCCAGCACCGCGCGAAAATCGGCCGCGGCGCCTTCGAAGTCGCCGGTGTGAAAACGGCAGATGCCCATCACGAACAGCGCTTCGAGGGAATGCGAATCCGCCTTCGTCACCCTGGCGAGCGCCGCCTGGGCGCCGCGATAATCCTTCTTTGCGAAGAGCATGCGGCCCAGCTGGAAATTGGGCTGCGAAAAATGCGCATCCAGTGTCGCGGCCTGCGTGAACAGCTTCATCTTCTGCTCCGCGCCCGTCGCCATCAGCCCGCGGATGTAGCTTTCCATGGCCTCCACGCGCACCGGCGGCCGGTCGTGCGTGAAGTCTTCCTCGGCCGGAGTCGTCGCCGGAGTCAGCTGTTTGAGCAGCATCCAGGCGAGCCGCGTCTCCATGGCGCTGAGATCCTCCAGCGGCCCGTCCTCGGTAAGCTCCGGACCTTCGTGCGGCTTGCGCAGCTCAATCACATGCAGACTCAGCCGCAGACTCGACTTCGTATTGGTCGCGCCGGTTTCGGCCCCGTTCACGCGAAACTCGCCGAAGACCACGCGCGTGGCATCGAGCGTCACGCCGATCTTCATCACCGAGGCCTTCGTGAGCACCACGCCCGTACGCAGCGACAGGCGTTTATAAACCTCCTCCCGCTCTTCGCGCGACAGCACCAGCAGCCCGCTGCCGCTCAGCGCTTCACGAATGGTTTCCGCCGCGCTTTCGCCAATCCAGTCGAGATTCGGCGACCTGGCTTCGTTCACGTTGAACAAAGGCAGCACCGCCAGCGTGTCGGCTGCCTGGCAGGACGCGGCGAAAGTCAGTGCGGCGAAGATCGGAATGGCGACAAGGCCGGGAACCTTCATGCTCCTCATCAGGGTAACTTAAAGGAACGCGTGACCCGACGTACCGCAAAGCCATCCGCCGCCTTCAAACGCGATCCCGACGACCTCCCGCACGACCTGCCCGAGGCCGATGCGACGACCGCCTTTGCCGGTACCGACATCCGGATCGCCGAACTCGCGCTTCACGGCATTCGCCTGCCGGAAGCCGCCTCGCTGGATTCGCTTCGCCTCGATTCCTGCCTGCTCCGGACCGTTGCCATGCCCGGCGCCGAAATCCGTTCCGCGAAATGGAAAGACGTTCGCTTCTCCGGGTGCGATCTGGCCAACGCCGAAGTCCGCGCGCTGACGGCGATCCGCGTGGAATTCGCCGGCTGCCGCATGACCGGTCTGCGCCTCAACGAAGCCGCATGGCAGAACGTCCTCGTCTCGGGCGGCGACCAGCGTTACGCGCAGTTCCGCTTCTCGGTCCTGCAGCACACCGAATTCGAAGACTGCGATTTTCAGGACGCCGATTTTTACGGCGCCGATCTCCGCGGCTGCATCTTCCGCGCCTGTAATCTGCGCAACGCCGAAATGAGCAAGGCAAAGCTCGATGGCGCCGACCTTCGCGGCTCGAACATCGACGGCCTGCGCCTTGCCGCCTCCGATGTTGCGGGCGCCATTGTCGATGCCGCGCAGGCCCTGTCGCTCGCGCCGCTGCTCGGAATCCGGATTCTTTAGACATACCGGATCGGGCGACTCCGCCGCGCGTTACTTGGGCGGCCCCGCGGCCTGGTCGTTGCGCCGGTACACATCCACCACGGGATCCTCGTTGTCAGCCAGTCGCTCGTTCGCGCCCATCCAGTGCTTCGCTTCTCCCACCGGCATCCTGCGTTCGCGCGTGTAGTTCGCCCGGATGTAATCGTTCAGAGTATCGAGGATCCCGGAATCGGCCTTGTCGTCCCAGATGAAGGACGTCGCGATGTTCTCAACGGACAGAATGTATTTTGGCGGCGTGCGCTGCACATCCGCCCACAGCTTCGCCTGAAAATCCCTGTAATGCGGATTGGCGTCCGTGAGCGGATAGAACATGATGAACGGCGACGGACTCTGCCGCTGCGCGTAGAAAAGTATCTGCGGTTCCGACCCCACAATCAGCACGCGATCCGACTCCCGCGTCGCGCCCGCAAGGTAAGTCGCCAGAAGCGGCGATTCGGGAAACGGATTGTCGCCGAAAAAATTGCGGCTGATGTCGTCCGGGTCGTCGTTCAGAAAATAGGAACGATTCGCCGCCACCGATACGCCGGGAATCAGCACAATAAACAGAGCGGCCAGCGCTGTTCGGGCGGCCGGCGTCCGCACCCGTGCCAGCAGCACGAAGATCGCGTAGCCCCCCGCCAGCGCGACAGCGGGCGCCAGTTGAACGAAGTAGTGGCGAAAGGAGTAACCAGGAATCGTTCCGAGAAAGGATAGCCCCAGGAAGCCGAGCAAAAAGTATCCATGGCGTTTCCCCTGGTCGAGACTCCAGAACGTGACCGCGAGGCCTGCCACCGCTAAAATGCCGTCGCCGCGGCCGATAGCAGTCAAACGGTGCGGAATGGTCTGCAGCGTCTCGGACAAAGGAACCCGCGCGTAACTCAGTTCGTAAGTGAAGCACCAGTAGACAAATTCCTGGTAAATGCCGTGCGCGTAAAACCAGAGCGCCACCGCGGCGGAGAAGAACGTCGCACCGCCAAGCCACCACGCCGGGCCGGCGAGGATGTCGGGCCATCGTCGCGAAGCGGAGGCTTCGTCGCGCCGGCCGTACCCGGCCACACAAAGAAAGAGAAAGGCGAACAGCACGCTGGTAAATGCGGTCTGCTTGGTCCAGCACGCGATGGCGCCGGCAATCCCGCTGAGCAGCGCGAGGCTCGTCCGCCTTCGTTCGGCCCACAGGACAGCCAGCAGCAGACTCACGACGCCCGGCAGCAGGGAATACATTTCCGTCGAAGCCGTGAAGCCCTGGATGGCGGGGCTGGCGCTGAACACCGCGTACCCGAACGCGCACCACAGCGCCGCCGCAACGCTGCGGAAAAGCGCTTTGGCGAGCAGGAAAACACAAACCAGCGTCAGCAGGTTGTAGAGCAAAACAAAGATGTGGATTCCCTCCGCCGTCGGCGGCACGAAATGCAGCGCCAGCGCGTTCAGGTAGAAGGCCGCCGGCGGCTTGTGATCGATGGCGTCATGATACGGCAGCCCGCCGCGGTTGATCACCTGTCCCATCAGCCCGAACGTGCCTTCATCGCGATCCAGCGGGACCGCGATTCCCGGGAGCCGCATGGCGACGTACAGGGTCAGAATACCCAGCGCGGCGAGGACGGTCTTCCACGAAACTGCGGGGCCACGGCGACCGGCGGCGGTGACCGTCTCGCTCATTCCAGCGCACCGCCCAGCAGGTGCTGTTCGATGTAACGCTTGTGCTGATCGCCATCGTGACTAACGACGATCGTCACATTCTTTTCCGTCCTGCCGATAGCGTTAAGCCACTTCAGCTGCGCGTCAACCGCGGCCTCATCCTCTTTGACCCACGACGCATCTTTGCCCTTCATCAGCAGGATGTTGTCCATGTGCCAGGCGCTGTCGCCAACAAAGAGATATTCGGCGCCCGAAGCGAGAGCCACGTAAATCATCTGCGAACCGGGCGTGTGGCCCGCGGCCTTCATGAGCGCGATGCCCGGCGCAAACGGAAAGTAGTTGTCGTAATCGATCACGATGAAGCGTCTGGCCATTTCCGCCGTCATGCGAATCTCCGGCATCTGCGGAGCAGTCATGAGCGTCTGCGCCTGCGTACGGGTGAGAACGGTCTTCGGAGCCAGCTCATCGAAATACCGGCTCCGGATCACGCCCGCAACGTGATCGCCATGCTCGTGCGTCATCACGATGGAGCGCGCACCGCGCAGCGCCTGCTGGATGCGCTCTTCCGCCGCCGCATCGAAAGGCTCGGCAGCCCCGTGGCCGAACGTCTTGTGCACCGGCTCGTCCATGCCGGAATCGATCATGATGTAGCCATCCGGATAAACGACCTGAAAAACCGTGCGGGACTGCCCCCCGGGATCGGCCGGCGCGCCTTTCACCGCGAAGTTCTTCGTGCGCGGACTTTCGGCGAACTTCAGCACATTGATGCGCAGCGGCCGGCCGCCGGGAATCATCTTCGCCACGCGGCGCAGGTCATCGAGCGAGCCCGGCTGCTGGGCCGCCGGCTGCTGGGCAGTAAGCTGCTGGGCCGCAGGCTGCTGTGCAGTAAGCTGCTGGGCAGTAAGCTGCTGGGCAGTAAGCAGCGAGGCAACGCCGGCAAACAGAAGCAGCGCGGCGAGACACTTCATACGTTCGCACCGGCCTGCGCGCTGACCGCGGCGCGGGCAATCGCCGTGGCGGCGGCCCTGGCGGAGCGGATGCAGTCCGGGATGCCGACCCCGTGATACGCGTTGCCGGCCAGATGCAGTCCGGGGATGCGGGCGACGCGCGCGTCGAGTTCGGCGATGCGGGCCGTGTGGCCTACCGTGTATTGCGGCATCGAGCCTGGCCACCGGTAAGGCAGCGCAAACAGCGGTTCGGCCGTGACGTTCATGAGCCGCGCCAGATCCCGCTCAACCTCCTCTCGCGTGACCTCCACATTGGTGGAGAAGCAGCGCAGCACGGCCTTGTCGTCCGGAATGCGGCCTTCCCATTTGGTGTTGACCCACGTGCAGGCCATGATCGCGCCGCGCTCCCCGCGAGGCACGAGGAAGCCGAAGGCATCGAGCGCGTGCGGCACATCTTCGCGCCGGTAGGCCATGGTCCACACCGCCGAACCGGTGTGGGGAATCGAACCCAGCAACTGGCCCGTGCGCTCTTCAACGGGCGCGACGAGGGGCGCGGCGTGGTTGGCGCCGCAGGCGAGCACAATGCTGTCGAAGCCCTGCCATTCGCCGGCGGCATAAATACGCCACAGTTCCTCGGCCGTGTCGCCGGGAGCCAGCGCCTCAACCGGCGCGGTGACGATATTGACGCGGGCCCGCAGGTTGTCGATCACGGTGCCCATGCCGTGGCGCATGGTCTTGAAGATGCCGGGTCTCGCCCCGCCGGAACGCGGCGCGGGCTTGCGATCCCGCAGCGCGCCGACAACGACGCTGCCGAAGCGCTGTTCGTATTCCACGAATTTTGGCAACACGCTCGCCGCGCTCAGCTCATCGGGCGAGCCGCCATAGACGCCCGCCAGCAGCGGTTCGGCGAGATAGTCGACCGCTTCAGTGCCGAAGTGGTCGTTGATGAACGCGGTGACCGAGCGGTCCGCCATCAGCTTCGGGCTGCGGAGCACTTCGAGTCCCATGCGGAACTTCGTGCTCCAGCTGAACAGCCGCGTTTCGAGGACCGGCCGGATCTTCGTGGGTACCACGAGTTGCAACCCCTCGGGGAGCGTTTCGAAGCTGCCGTGGCGCAGCACGTACGTGCGCCGGCGGGCTTCGTTGGATTCCATGATCTGCTCGCCGAGGCCGATTTCGCGGATGAGTGCTTCCGCTTCCGGCTTGGCCGCCAGCCAGCTTTCCGGGCCGGTTTCGAGGACGCAGCCCTCCACGGTGGTGGTGCCGATGAGGCCGCCAGGCGCGGGGTCGAAGACGGTGGCGTCGATGCCGGCGCGCTGCAGATAGTAAGCGCAGGCGAGTCCCGAAATGCCGCCTCCGGCGATGGCAACTTTCATATGCGTAACCCTGAATGTCAGGGTAGCAGGCACTGCTGAAAAGGCCGCCCCGCCCGTCCGGCAAGCCTCTTCCGCGGTTCCGGCGCACAACCAGGTCCGCTTTCCGTTACGCCTGCACCGGCTACACGGGAAGTACGCCGCCGCCGTCCTGAAGCCTCAGGAGGAACACGCCCAGATCACAAACCACAGCCCAAAACTCATCCCCACAAGGAACAGCGCAATGCTGAAAATGCTCTTCTGCAGCCAGCGCGCAGCGCGCGAACGACGGCGTCGCCACTGCCGCCTTCCTCGTGTTCGTTCGCCCTGCATCTACCCGCGTTCGGCGGCGCTCCGGCGCTGCAATGCCGTCGCAATCAGAATCAGTCCCGTGGCCAGCATCACCATCGTTCCCGGTTCCGGCGTCGCGGAAGAAGGCACCGATGCAGGATTGGAAGAACTAAAGTACGCCAGCAATTCCTGATTCCCGGCGCCCTGCGATTTCACGCTCGCGTTGGCAACGTCGGTCAGGATCATCCAGTTCGAATAATTGGGCGTGGCGAAGCCGCTCGCGGTGCTGTTGTAATCGTTGCCGGCATCCGCAATCCACTGCAGATAAGTCAGATTGCCTCCGGTGTTCGAAAGAGACGTCGTCGAGACAGCGCCGGGCGTCGACGCCGTCATGTGCCACACCGCTTCCTGAATCGCGATCTGGTTGGCCGTCGATTGACCTGCCTGCACCATCTGCGTGAACAGCCACGCGATCTCTTCGTAAAGCACCGTACCCGCCGGATAAGCCGAATTGTAGTTGGACGTGCCAAAGCGCGTCGCCTGCAGATTGCCGGCGTCCACCGCCGTGACGTTCACCTGGTAGGAGGCGGGAATGTGAACCGTGTCGTTAAAGTCGTCGCAGAAGAGCGTCACCGCCTGTCCGTTGAGCGACCCGGAGTATGGGCTGATCGCTTCGCCCGCGCTGTAAAGCACGTTATTGAGATTGGAAATCGTGAAAGTGGTCCCGGCGTGCGCCAGCGAACAGACGCCAAGAGCCAGAAGGCCGGCGCGGAAAGGTTTTGCCATGGAATTCATGCCATGCCATGGGGCAACGCACCGGCCATCGCGCGGCCGTTGAAAAATATAGAGATAGCGCGCCGGCGTTCATCCCCGGGCGGCGCGAAAAAGAACGGTGCGATATTCCCGATGTCTTGGTTCGGAATACTTCGCGAAATCCAGTCCCGGCTCCGCCCGGCCCTGTTCGACCCGCATCCTGAGCGCCCTGCGCGTCGCTGCTGACCGCTTTCTGGTTCCTTACCGCCTCTGGAATACCTCGCGAATCAATTCACCGACGCGCGGGCTTCCCTGCCGGAGCGCCACGGCAGCACTGCGCCGGGGGCCATTCGCGCGGGCCATCCCGGACGCATCGCTCGCTTTCACATCCACCCCGCCGGACATTCCAGCCGTGTTTCAGAAAAACCAGCCGCGTTTTGGAAAAATTCGCCACCCACGCTATTCTGTTTTTTTACCTTTGTCGCCCGCCGGAATTCCAGCTTCGGAACAGCCCTCCGCCGCATCGCTCTATCTCGACCTGTTGAAGCAGGTTCTTACCCGGACCCTGGCTCCCGAAACCCTGCGCCCCGCCCTGATGGACCCCGCCGTTCGCGCCAACCCGCTGCATCGTGCCCTGCACGCCCTGCTGCGGCCCCTCGCCGCGGCTTGCGGATATGCCCTGGCCCGCCCGTATCGGCCAGAGCACCGCGCCGAAGGCCGGGACTGGCCCGTGAACGCCGAAACCATGGTGGGGCTCCTCCGCCTGCAGAACCTGCAGGATTGCCTCACGGACGTTCTGAAAAAGGGCGTTCCCGGAGACGTGATCGAAACCGGCGTGTGGCGCGGCGGCGCCTCTATCTTCATGCGCGCCGTTCTGCAGGCATACGGAGATCGGGAGAGAATCGTCTGGGTAGCCGATTCCTTTGAAGGGCTTCCCCGCCCCGACGCCCGCTACCCGCAGGATGATGGCGACCGGTT